>ENA-UZWT01003791-UZWT01003791.1-metagenome-genome-assembly--contig:-Day-1-50m-contig-3791_pt1 | contig 9824 bp, 11 predicted proteins | sample MGYA00260338_ERZ794898 | MGnify/ENA metagenome assembly ERZ794898 | reverse complement strand
GCTGGAGTCGGTGAGAACTCCCGGGGGTGAAATCGCCATTTGAACAAGCTTGAACTGTTAAGCTCCCAAAGCACTGATTTGCTAAGGTATGATTCCGGCGCAAAAATGTCAGCCCGGTTGCATTTGAGCAGTGTATGATAGTCGGCACTGCTTACTTCGTGAATCTTCATTGTAATGGCTCAATTTGGGTTTGCACTTTGCTTTCAAGAACCGTCTTCGCCTTAACAAAGTCGATTTTTGGAACATCCTTAATTGAGTCAACTCCGAGCCACTTCAAGAATTTGTCTTTTTCTGAGTTTGTTTGAGTTAGCAAAGCTTCCAACTTCTTAGCTTGGGCCGCTGTAATCACTTGCACGGTGTGCCGCGCTTGGTGGCTGTCGCTGTCTTCACTGGCATCAAGGCAAAGCAATCCGGCAAGGGCATACTTGCGAGCGTAGGAACTAGCAGAGCCGCTAATTTGTTCCATGCTCATGCCTTTACGGCTAGAGTCGAGTTCGGCATAGCCTGTTGATGATAAGGCAGTATCGCCGTCACTAATTGTTGCAGTGGCCTTAACAAATAGGCGGCCATCAACTTCGTAAAGGTCATCACTAATGTTTAAGAGCAGCTTGTGCTTTTCAAGCAATGGCTTGGCCGCTTGGGTAATGTCTTCAACATTGCGGTAGTTAAATTTGGCAAAACTATTTTTTCGCCCTTTGGGTGTTTTGAGTTCTGCAATCAATGCGATTGCGTTTTTTGGTGTTTTCATTGTTGGTTTCTTTTTTGTTTTTTATCTGCACGCTCCTTGAGCTTGCGTAAATATCTTTGATTGCTGCGCTTCATGTTGAGCGCAACAACTAAAATGGTGAATGGTGCCATTAAAAGAATGGCCAATATGGTAAGAAATGGGTGATTCATTACAAAGTCTTTAAAATAATTTGATTCTGCTCATCAAGGCTTAATTCCTTATCTACATCAGCAAACCAAGAGTATGCTGGAAGCCACTTCCTGACGCTTGCTAAATTAAATGCACCCCTTTCATCAATAATGTTTTGGGTGATTTCTTGTAGGGTTTCTTTTGCGAATTGTTTGTCTTTCATATCGTTTTTTAGTTGGTTGCCCGTCTTTCCGGGCTGTCAGGTGTAGAGTTAGGACGCACCACGGTCCGGTAGTAGGCTGCCAGCCGTTAAAGTTTAAGCTTGTCCGCCAGCCCATGCTAAAAGAATCATAATTCCAACATAAAGGGCGGCTTGGAGAATCTCTTTAATTTTCATATCGCCGTGAGAATACACGAATGCCACGGGAGTAAAAGACTTTTTTTATCCGCTCAGGCGATTTTCTTTAAAATCCCTTATTTTACAAGGGTTTAAGCAGCAAAATAATTCTTAAGTGCGTCAGCATAAACATCTGCAATTACTTCTTGATTGCCGTCAAACAGCACCCATTCACCCGGGTTGCTGCCAAAGAACGGCTCGCATATGATTGCTGTTGGCTCTGTCTTTACTAAGAACTTATAGCCACGCTCACCAACCCGCACCATCTTTGCACCCCGGTTGTTCTGTGCCGGGATTGCCTGCTCATGTTGGTCAGCAAATGCCTTGGCCAACTTCTCCCCGCTCTTGCTGCCGTGGTAGTAAAGATACTCAAAACCTTTCGCCGATGTGCTTGTGTAGCTGTTGAAATGTAGTTCAAGCGCCACATCAAAGCCCCAAGTGCGCTCTCTTACCCAGTCCATTGATTTGCCGTAAGTCTTAAACGGGTATTCATTAATGACTTCGGATGCAATGCCGCGCTCTTTTAGTTTTTCATTCAGGAAAATAGCAACGGCATGGTTGAATTCCCACTCACTAACACCACCCACACTTTTAGCACCGCTATCATTGATTCGGCTGTGACCAACACAAATAGCAACTTTCCTGACTGGCTCGGGCTTTGGCTCACTTTTAAAAAACAAGGCGAGCAGTTTCTGGAAAAAAGACTTCATTTGCCGATGATTATGGCGCGACGATAGGAATAGTCACTATGAAACTTTTGCCCGCGCCCGGGAAGGATGCCTTCTTGAAATTGATAAAACTGGCCATTAATTAGAGTCACTGTCGGCGGGTCGTAGAGTGCGCTCTCGTTTAAGTCTCCGCGCAAGCCTTTCAATGCGCAACTTGGCAGCAGGACTGCCATCAGCAGCAAGCTCATCAATTGTGTCCTCAAGCTCATAGATGTAATTCCGTTGCTTCCACTCCAAATGAGCGACAAAGGCTCTTAGAGCGGCTGTCAGGAGCTTTATCACTTCTTGGCGTTAAAGATGTTCAAGGCCAGCCAATCGATTAGCTTGTATGCCTTGCCGATGATGCTGTCATCTTTGGGCGTGGGTGTCAGAGCCGCGATTGCGGAAGCGGCTGCGATAACGGCGGTGACAACTCCGAAGAGTTGCTCTTTGTTGTCTAGGATGTAATCAATCATTTTTTGCGGTTTTTAAATTTCTGCCAAGTATTAGCCAAGGAAAGTATTCCAATAATTAAGCCAATGATTGCAGACATCAATCCTATGGCCGTCTCAAAATGGTTAAAATAGGCAGAGATGGCTGACCAGCTTGATGCGAGCATTCCAGTGATAGGGTGGGTCAAATGGTTGTCCATTACTCAAGTTCGTTTTGCGGCTCTGGCTTAATTGCTAAAAACTCTAGCTGCGTCAACTCCTGCACTCCATCAACGCCGTCAAGAAGCGCGTCATCGTTTGCGGTAAATCTCCAGCAATCAATTGCAATGAGTCTTCCGCTGCCGTCAGTAGCTTCTGCAAGGCTCTCAACTGGTGGCAAAGATGTCAGAGTTGTTTGCTGTTTATTGGGAAATTGTCGGTCAGCATCTACGGAACTAACCAATCCTGTATAAAGCTCGTCAGGCTGCACAACATAATATCGAAACCCACAATCAGCGCGTGACTGTTCGATTTCTGTGAGTGGTTCTTGTTCGTCGTCCATTAGTCAGGTAGTTCTAGTAGTTCATCCGCCATCTCAAGGTCTTCTTCGATAGGTGGCTCCCAGCTCAAGCGTTGTAGGTAGGTCTCAAGGTTAATCTCTTCGATGCCTTCTAAAGTGAAATCGTCGGTCTCAAGGATGCCACTACGCTTAACACAATAGAGTCGGTCACTGTTGGTCTCTGGGTCTAAGAATGTGTTATCCCAAAGAGCTAACCACCTGTCAGTTCCGTCACCGTCAGGTAAACCTCGGGCTTCGTTACCGGATGCTGTGAGTTGCTCGTAGGATTGCTCGTTGGAGAACCGGAAGAATCGATGAGTTTCGTCGTTCATTAGTTAAGGTCTTCAAGTGGTGGAAAGAAGTCAGCGATAGAGTCAACGGTTGGTGCGTCGAGTGGCTCGTCGTTGTCGTCAAGGCCGTCAATGAGCGGGTAACCGTTGTGCTTTAGGATAGCGAACTGGCCACCGTCGTGATGCTCAATAACATCAGCCCAGCGAACCGTTGTGCTGCCATCGTAGTTTTCACCAGCGACGACTTTTTCGTTGTAAGCGTCGAGTGTTTCTCGGTCTTGTGATGTATAATACATTTAACTAATACTGTAAGTGTCCATGATTTCGGCCTCAATGCCTGTGCGGTTGGCTGACTGGTCGTTGTTGAATATAACAACCTCACTGAAATCAAATGAACCTGCTAGACTGCCAAATGAACCAATTCGATTAGCATTTGAGGTAACCGTTGGAGCATTATTTGAGGCCGTTGCTGTTGCAACACTGCTAAAGGCTTGGCCGTTTTTGAAGCCTGATGCTGTGCTTGAGTCTACAGATAGCGTTATCAACTGAAGGCCGTTTGAGTATGCTCCATCTTGAAGCTTAACTGCTGAGTCAGCGTAACCGATTGAAAGCTGTGATGAACTAACATAAGGCACATAAATTCTATTGTTCGGCTCACCCAGAACAACACCGTAGTCGTTGCTTTCATCAGAGTTAGTAAGCACGGCACTCACTAGCATTGTGTCAAGGTTTGAAATCAGGCCAGCAGGAATTAAAAGTGAGTCATCAGTTCCATCAAAGTCGATAGCAGCCAGACCGCCCTCAGTCACCAACGTGCCAGCATCGACAATCTTTGGCTGTGAACTTGCGGTGCTTTGGGTTGCGTGGTTAGTGCCGCCTTGGTCATACCATGTTGTGATGTGGCCGTCGGCTGTGAGTTGGGTGAGTGTTACGTTGTCGAAGTTGGCTGTAAAGTCTGCTACAGGTGACCCACCATCTCTAGCAAATCTAAAAGAAGTGCTACCGCTTGCGACTCCAGTGACCTCTTTGTATTCCCAATCGGTTGAGCTAAAGTTTAAAGGATTTAAGTTGCCACTACCAAAATCAGCACGAACGGTTGCAGATGAGTCGGAAACTTTGGCCCAGAAGGTGACTTTATATTGATTGCCGATTTGAAGGCTGTTTGGAACAGTAAGCTCCTTGTAACCACCTGAGATAATATTAAATCTAGCTGAGTTGCTACCAGCATAAGCGACCGAAGTGTCTAACACTGCGCCTCCTGTTGACCATCCTGTCAGACCGTCCTCAAAGCCGCCGTTGTTAAGCGTAGGAGTTATAAGGTCAACATCAGTATTCACCCAATCAGTCAACGTCCCATCGCTAACCTCAGATGCCGTGAAGTCGCTTGTGCCACCAGTCGAGCGGCGCACATTGACGACATTCGGGTCAGCATCAGCGTCGAACGACCGGAGACTGTAAGCGGCTGCGGGAGCCAAGTCGAGGATGTTAGGAATCACTAGCACTCCATTGATAAACACCTCCCAGCCTTTGCCGGAGAGACTGTCGATTGCGGCGTTCGTCGCGGCACTGAGTGAGCCAGTGGCTACGTTATAATCAATGTCGATGGAAGCGTCACCCAAAGCAGAACCACCAGATGCTCCGTTAGTTGTCGCAAATTGACCGCTTGTATCGATAGAAGTCAGTATATTTTCCACCGATTGAGCGGATAACGCGGAACAGCCAGCCCATGTAAAATCGAAGACATTGTTTGAGATGCTTGCAGGGTTCCACGAATCAAACAATCCTGCGGGAAAGTTAACTAGCTCCGCGCAGAATCTCCATCCTTCACTAAAAGTTCTACCCGCTGAAACATTTAACAATGGAAAATCAGTAATGCTATCCAAATCATACCATGTGCGATAAAAATAAAGTCCCGAAGAAGTATCGATAGAAGGGAAACTGGTCAGGCTATTACATCCGAGCCATGTATCACTGAAGTTTGTAACCGAGGAAGTGTCAACTAAACCAAAGCTCAACATATCGTCGCAGTCTCTCCACGTTGACTGTAGATTTGTTGCGTTGCTCAGGTCTAACGCAGGAAAACTCGTAAGTCCACTAGACCGCCATGCATACGTAAAGTTCACATTGTTCGCCTCAGTGCCGAGCTTTGCGTCCGCCGGAAATGATTGAAGTGACGAGCAGTTTTGCCATGTTCTTTGAAATGAACCGCAGGAACTCAAATCCAAAGGAGGAAAAATAGCTAAATTATCAGAAAGCCCCCAAGCATCATTAGCAGAGGTTACGCCAGAGGTGTCCGTGTGTTTAAACTCTACAATATCATCACGTTGATACCAAGCCGTATAAAGATTATTTGTTGTCGTTCCATCTGCTGCACCTCGGTCGATTAACAATTTCCTCGCCGACTCAATATCAGCAGAAGTTGCCGATTCTGGTAATAATATTATTCCATACAAATCACCAGCTTTGCGGAACGATGTGCTGCCAAGGTTACCCAGAAGATTCAGCTCAGTGACCGCATTGGCATTCACGCGATACGCAAAGGTTCCGAGTGACGTTCCGACGATTTGCCAGCCAGCTTGTGAAGTCAATGGGATGTCTAGGTGGTCGCTGTTGTCTGCGAAGGTAACAACATATCCGTCCCCGACAGGCGCGTCGTTGCTTGTGCCTTGTGTGGCTAGCTTGTCGGTGTCCCCATTGTCACTGCCAACGATACGTCCGTTCCACGAGGAGCTGCCTGATGAGATGTTACCGACTGGGGCTTTCTGGGCGTCGTAGAAGTAATACCCAAAGCCGTCCTTTAGGTCGAACACGTTGTTCCGGTTATTAATATAATTAACAACATCAGCAGCTTGGGCATCGGTGATGCTTGATGGGAAGAGTGCGAGGAATTCTAGGTCAAACGAAGCCGCCTCTACACCATTCGCATTCCGGCCAATTAAAAACTTGTTAGAATTCAATCCATCATTTAAGTTAGATGATTTATTATCAGCGTTGTTTACTGAACCAGAACCAGTCCCATCGTCTAAATATTTTACTTCGTGTAAAACATCACCTCGGTCCCTAGTCCCCATGTTTGTGTGCGTTGTTAAATAACCGCCGCCTGTTCCTCCTTTGTAAGACCTTAAATCGCCAGTAGTAACTGAAGCTCCACTTCTAAGCCCAAAGATAATAGCATCTGCATTTGTGTCTCCAGTGTTGTATACTGAAAACAATCTAGGGTTACCCGCTGAACCAACAGAACCAAGGAAAGAAAGAGCCGCAAAATAATATCCTTCCGTTAAATTAGAAGCTAAAACACCACCAAGCGCAGTAGACGCTGCATCGGAGAACCGCAAGACACTCTTCTTGATAACCGTGGCTGGGTCGTTGCCTGCTTGGTTGATTGTTACCACTTGGCCAGTCGCGCATTTCAGCTTCTTGTCGTTATGGCGCACGTTGGTGGCCGTGAAGTCGCAGTTGACTATCTCTGAACCTGACTCAGTAACGACAAGACTTTTATAATATCCTAACAAAGATTCTTTAGTAGAGCCTCCTCGTTCTCCCAATCTGAATTCGCCAAAACTGGCGGGTGATGAAAGTGTGCCTGTGCGAACCGTTGTCCCATTTACAATTACAGTGAGAGTGTCAGTCCCATCCCACGATAGGTTGAAGGTATTGAGAGCCTTTAAGTTTAGCGCAGAAGCGGACATACTTCTAAACGCATTGACTCCATCCGTAAAGCCACCTAGAGCTACTTCAAAGCTTCCAGTATAACGCATCCTTATGCTTATGTTGCTATTAATCGAGCCTAATATACAATAATCAGTATATGAAGACGCAAGAGGAACAGGGTCGCCAACCCAAGCTTCTATCGCTATAGTCCAAGGATTAGACATTCCCAAGGCTTGAGGAACAATACCGTTGTTTCCACTAACACCAGACAGATAGAGATAACCATCACCATCAATCAGCGGCAACGCTTTAGGCTGGTTTAGGGCAACGTCTTGTTTCGCATCGCCGCCCTTTTGTGAACCGCGAGCCAAGTTGCGAAGAACCGGAACTGGCTCCAGAAAATCGGCTGTTGTGAGTGCCTCTTGGAGAACCTCTCCAGATGTCGCTGGGCTGGTCAGTGTTGATAAGTTGAGTGCCATTTGTTATAGAGAGTCTGAGTGATAAGGCCAGTAGATGAGACGCTTGATGTGGCCGTTGAGATGCAGATTGTTAGATGGGCCGCCTCCTATTACTAATTTAGTGGCTAACCCAAAATTTCCATTTGTTGAAGTTATGCCATTTGAACTTCCATTTAATGATAAACTACAAGTGGAAGCGTTATAGCTCATTGCTGCTCTCTGGAGTTGATTTATGGTTATCGTTCCTCGGCTTGGTCCGGTGCTTCCGTCATACGAGTTTATCAATGTGCTACTGTTGTTGCTGTAGAAAAAGCGCGAGTTATAACTTCCTCCATTTAAAAGGTAAGATACAATTTCAGTTTGGGTTTGCGTAAACTCCGCATAAAACGTGCCGTCTCCTCCGGTGTTGTAGAAGTCCGTAAAGTCACTGCCAGAAATCACAAGGCCGTCAGCGGCTCGCGTTCTTGCGGCGGCGTTTCCGCCTGATGTGGGGATTAGGGACGTGGCGACACTTCCGGTCTCGACTTGTGCGCCCCAGAGGTAGACTCCGCTTGTGCCGTCTCCGATAAAAGAAGAAGAGCGCGTATTATCCTCTAAAACGATGTAGATAGTAGTAGCCGCGCCAGCAGAAAACGTCATTGAGCATCGAAACCACCCATCACCGACGTCTTCAATACTTGAAGTTGAATAATATGTGCCTCCTGCACCAACAACGGCCCCGCTTTCTACGTCAAACTCGGCGTATCCATTGCTGCTAGAGCCAGTGTTGAAACGAAAATATTTATATCCGTTCGCCTTTGCATAAACGGAGTAAGTTTTAATTGCTGAACTTGCCTCATAAAATCCAATCAAATGCGAACCACTTGTCGCCGATGGCTGAATATTCCGTGCGTTTGTGAGTCCATCAGGCGAAGGAATCCCATCGAATATATCAACATTTGAAGCTGACCACTGACTAAAGTCTTCACTGTAAGAAATCAAGTTCGTTGCCGAGGGTTCCACTAATATCATGGGGACCCTATCCTCATACGTGGCACTGCTTAAGAATTTTGGAGACCCCGTTGTGTTAGCCACGAAGGAACTTGCGGTTGTGCCTTCTTCGAGCTGTGGTCCCCAGACGTAAATACCACCACTATCAGTCACGGTTAGCGAGTTATCAGTGTCGCCTACGTAAAATGCTTTTACTCCGCCTGATGATGCTGTGAATGTGACTGAACATCTAAACCAACCGTTGCCAGCGTCTTCTATGTTAGCCGTGTTTCCTCCTTGGACTGTTCCTACTGTTCCAGTCTCAAGATTAAAATAAGCACGCTCAGTATTTAAGTCATAAAGAACAATAAAGTCTTTCTCTTTTTTCTTTGCATAAACACTAAGGGTGAAGACTCCGGTAACTGCTGCATCGAATCTGTAGATGGAACCCGCATTGGTTTGTCCTGCGTTTTGTTCTACATAAGTAGCGTTATTTTGACCGTCAGGGCTTATTGCAGCGTTGGCTGTTCCTGATGTCCTTGCGTGCGCCCATAGACTGAAATCAGTTTGTTCAAGCTGCTGAAACTTCGTCGGCGTCAACTCGGCTCCCTGCGTGTAATCAACGCGCACCGTGTCCTGTTCAGCCGAGGCTATTGTCCCGTCTGGAAGTGTCCTCGTCGCCACTGATGCGCGGGTCGCTGTGATGACGTCCAACGTCGATGGAGTCGCAGGGTCTAAATCTAATGTCGGATTCTCCAACGTCCCTAGCATCGACGACCGGGCATCAAACAAAAGGTAAGGGTCAAGCTCTTGGATGTTGAATGACTCTGATTTCTTGTCGAAAATACCACCTTTCGCAAAAAGCCCGGCTGCACTTAGCAACCCGGCTTTCCCGTCATTTACCCCAGCTTCTGCTTTTAGGAGCTTCATTTCTCAAGCACCATTTCTGTGCCAGTAGTTGAAGGAGTCACTCGGATTTTGTCGCCGTTTGAATAGGTCAAAAGAAACTTTTCATCACCGTCATAAACTGGTGAGCCTTCAACCGATACCCATGCGCCCGCTGCCGTCTTACGCTCGACCGTAAGGTCACCGCTTGCGGCAGAGATGTAGTGAGTTCTCCCGCGCTCTATCGGGTATTCAACCGGGGTAGTGTTTGCGAATGTTACAGTCATCGTTCTAAATTTCTGGTTGTGTCAAATTAAAGGTCTAGCCAATGCGCCAGTTTGTTCCGTCTGAAAATACTGGAACAAAATGAGTGCTGCCGCCTGCAACAATGTGGTTGTGGTGGTTGTCAAGCGCATGGGTGGCATCGCTTACAAATGCCCGCTTCCCCTGCACTGTTGCGGCTGGGAGAGTTGCCACGGTGTAAACCGCTTGCTGGGTGATTCCTGTGACGTTTAAAAGCCCGCTCACGTCCAAGTTAAGCAAATCAATGTCACCTGTCCCATCGCTCCCGGTTGCGCTTGTAATCTCATTTAAGCCACCGCCACCCCGGTTAATGATTAC
>ENA-UZWT01007457-UZWT01007457.1-metagenome-genome-assembly--contig:-Day-1-50m-contig-7457_pt1 | contig 9831 bp, 18 predicted proteins | sample MGYA00260338_ERZ794898 | MGnify/ENA metagenome assembly ERZ794898 | reverse complement strand
GTAGGTGGAAGTGAAAATGAAGAATCTGATGGTAATTGGTTTATATCATGGGATGAAAATAAAATTAAAAAAGGTATTGATGCAGTAGACGGTGCCGGCACAGCGTTAACTGACATTGCAGCTGGGCTTAAAGCGTTTAGCGGAGACTTTAGGCCTGAAGCAGTAGCAAAATCTATTGGAACTTTATTAACTTCAATAGGAACGGCATTTAGCGATCTTTATGCAAAAAACCCAGAATTATCACCACAGCTAAAAGACTTCTCATCATTCATTGTAACTTTAGGGGATGTTGCACAAGATGGGTCATTAGCTAAAGCTGCTACTGATATTCAATCTATATCAAATGCTATTAATTCTATAGATGCATATAAGGCAGATTCACTTGGTAATTTGTTTAAAGGTGCTGGTGAATTATCTAATAATAACAGAGCGTACCGAGCACTATCTAATGCAGTTGAAGAAATTAGAGATATCTTAGGTGCCCAAGGTGATAGTATAGGTAATGCAATAAACGGCGCCATAAACGGTGATAGTGAACAAGTAAACAACGGGGGGACACAAACAACTTCTAATCAAGGTTTAAAAAGATCAATGAATAAAATTAATTTTACATTATCTCAGTTAAATTCAACCATGAAACAATTACCAGTAGCGATTTCAGCCTTAGTAGACGATACTAATCCTTAATAATTTTTAAAATCTTAAAACTTTTTTATACTTTAGCTATATAAAATATAACAGAGAGAATCTGGAATAGTATAGTTTAAAAAGTATAATATGGAAAATGTAAAGAACATAGTTTGGTTTGATTTAGAAACCACAGGAGTTAACCCAAGTAATGATAGAATTATTGAGATTGCAATGATTAAGACAGATGCTGAAGGTAATGAAATAGATTCCTTTCAGTCATTAGTAAATCCTGGCCCTGATGCTGTTATGAGAGAAGAGGCACAAGACAAGCATGGTATATTACCTGAACAATTAAAAGATGCGCCACAATTTGATTTAATAGCTAAAGAAGTTTTAGATTTTATTGAGGATAGTGACTTAGGTGGATATAACGCACTCTATTTTGACATGCCAATGCTCGTAGAGGAATTTATGAGAAGCGGTATTGCATTTTCACATCGCCAACGTGCAGTCGTAGATCCTTTTTTAATTTATTCAAAATATGAACGTAGAGATTTAAGTACTGCATATAAAAAATATACAGGAAAAGATTTAGAAGGTGCTCATAGAGCTGATGTTGATATTCGTGCAACTATGGAAATATTTCAAAAGCAAAAAGAACTTTATGATATGCCTACAACAGCAAAAGAAATTGATGATGTTGTAAATGAATCAAGAAAAGATCAAATAGACCTTAGTGGTAAATATAAATTTGCTGAAATAAATGGTAAACGAGAAATTGTATTTAACTTTGGTAAAAACAAAGGAAAACCGTTTAAAGAAGTTTATGAAACGGATGCAAGGTATATTCAATGGATTATTGATAAAGGCGAATTCTCAAAAGAGGTAAAAATCATATCTCGTAAACTCTTAGAAAAAATGAGAGTAGAAACAGAAAACCTAGGTCCTTTTTAATTGTTAATAACTTTTAGAAAAAAGATCATTTTATTTTTTTAATTCCCAATTATTTTGTTTATATTTAATTATAATAATTAAAACAAGATATGAAAATAGACATCTCAACACTTAAAAAGATCGAAGAGCATTTAGGCCAATTTGAAATTGGTAGAATATCAGGTGCTGGTAATCATAACTACTTTAGGTTTGGTTATTGGGAGTGCACTAACCTTATACAATTACAAGAAATACTAGGTTATAATACATTTGTAACTCAGAATGATATTTATGATGATGATTGTGGGTGGAAATATTACTATACTATTTATGAAAGATATGAATGGGAACAGCTTCAACACAAAAGAAAAGAACAAACAGAAATTTTAAATATCTAAATAATAATCTTTCAGATTCTTTAAGTATGTATTATATTTATAATATAATTAAAATAATTAAAAGAAACAGAATATGTCTAAATATTTAGAACTAGTACAACACCCACCACGGCTAACTGTAAAGGAAAACGCGAGAGAGGTAATTATTAAAACGGTAAGCAGTATGTGTGATAATGTACATTACCTTAAATTTAAGAAAAATTCAGAAGGCGATTTTAAAATGTCTGGTAATGGATTTTCTTTGTCTAATTGGCAAATGAAACATACATCACATGATATTGAATGGGTTGCGGATGAAGGTAAGTGGAATCAGGTATTTAAAATGATTAATACTGGAACAGAAAAAATTGAATCTTTAAAAAGTAGATAATGGCAATAACAACAAAACCAATGACTGGGTCTGAAATGATCCATGTAGACTTAAACGGCCCGGATGGTAATGCATTTTCATTAATTGGCCTGGCTCAAAAATTAGCAAGACAACTTCACTATCAACCGGAAGAGCGAGGAGAACTCACTTCAGAAATGATGGGTGGGGATTACGATAATCTGTTAGAAATTTTCGATAAACACTTTGGAGAATTTGTAACATTACATAAATAACATGAAAGAAACAACACCATACCGGATGATTACCGAGGAAGAACATATTGAAGAAATTTTAGCAGAAGCAAATTCTTATGGCTTAAGAGCCGAGGTAAAGCAGCATGCAAAGGCTCTATTAGTTGAATCACCAGAGATGAATCCTATTGATGCATACGCACATGCATATAATGACTGGGTAAAATAATTAAACCTTTTAACATTTATCAATATAAAAATAAAATCAAAGAATGTCCGTAAGCATTGAAAAGAAATATCAGAAACTTACAGATACAGAACATGTATTGCTCAGGCCAGGTATGTATATCGGTTCTGTTAAGCCACATACTGAAGAAGTTTATTTATTAGATAGAAGAAGTTGGAAGTTAATACCAAAGGAGATTACATACAATCCAGGTTTCTTAAAACTATTCGATGAGATCGTATCAAACTCGGTTGATGAACATAAAAGAAACCCTAAGCTTAATCAAGTAAAAGTAAACATTGATATTAATACAAATAAAATATCAATCTGGGATAATGGTGGAATTCCTGTTAAGATTCATAAAGAGTACGGTGAATGGATTCCTGAAATGGTTTTTAGTAATTTAAAAACAGGAAGTAATTTTGATGATACTGAACAAAGAACAGTTGTAGGAACAAACGGTGTAGGAAGTACATTAACTAATATCTTCAGCAAAGAATTTATAATAGATACTTGTGATAAAAAGAAAAGGTTTACTCAGATCTTTTCAAATAACATGGCAAATAAAACAAAACCTGCTATAAAAACACAAAAGAAAGGGTTTACTGAAATTTCTTACATTGCCGATTTTAAAAGATTCGGTATGACTAAGATTGATAAGGCATCAATCCAAATGATTGAAAAGAGACTCTATGATATTGCTGCATGTAATCCTAAATTAAAAATCTGGTTAAACGGAGATCCTATTACCTTTAAATCTTTTAAAGAATATTCTGAATTATACACTACACCTGTATTTTATGAGCAGTCAGAAAATTGGCAAATAGGAATAGGCCATTCTACCTCAGGATTTAAAGCAATCTCATTTGTAAATTCTGTTGAAACTAAAGATGGTGGAACTCACGTAAATAATGTTACGTGGCAAATTACACAATTTCTTAGAGATAAAATTAAAAGAAAGCATAGAGTTGATGTAAAGCCATCAGAATTAAAAAATCACTTGTATCTTTTTATAAATTGTACGATTATTAATCCAGCGTTCTCATCTCAGACAAAGGAGAAACTTATTACTGAACCTAAAGATTTTGGTAGTACACATGCAATTTCAGACAAGACTCTAAGACAAGTTTTAAATTCAGAAATAATTCAGTCGGTATTAGATTGGATTAAACAAAAGAAAGATGCTGAGGAAAGATCTAAGCTTAGAAAATTAAATAAAGGTTTAGACAAGAAAAAGGTTGTAAAGTTAATCGATGCAAAAAAGAGAGGTGATAGAAACAACTGCACACTTGCAATTTTTGAAGGTGATTCTGCATCATCTGCGTTTAGGCAATATAGAAATCCTAATTTACAAGGAGCGTTTCCACTTAGAGGTAAATTTGTAAATGTAAGAGAATCTATACCTTCAAAGGTTGTACAGAATAAAGAAGTACAATCTTTAATGGCTGCACTAGGTCTAAAGATTGGTCATGAACCAAAGGGATTAAGATATGGTAAAATACTTCTATATACAGATGCAGATGTAGATGGTAATTCTATTGCTGCATTATTAATTAATTTCTTAGGTAAGTATTGGCCAGAATTATTTGAACAAGGTAGAGTATTAAAAGTAGAGACCCCATTAATGGTTGCTAAAAAAGGTAAAGAAACCTTAAGTTTTTATTCTGATGATGACTATAAAAAATGGGAATCTAAACAAAGGTCATTATCTTCATGGTCTATCGAATATAAAAAAGGTCTTGCTGCTTTGGAGAATGCAGAATATCAAGAAATTATTAGTAATCCTAAAACCTTTACATTAACTAAGGACAAGGATTTTGATAATACATTAAATACATGGTTTTCTAAAGATTCAGAGCCAAGAAAGAAAAAGATATTAGGAAAGGATATAGTTTATAAGGTAAGTGATAAATCATTATTTTAAATATGAGTAAAAGAACAGTAACAGATTTTTTTGATAAGGAATATCTTGAGTATGCTAAATATGTTGTAGAGAACAGAGCTATACCTAGTTGCATAGATGGATTAAAACCTACACAAAGAAAGGTAGTTTACATTGCTAATAAAATTTGGAAAAGTGGTAATGAAAAACCTATGAAACTTTTTCAACTTGCTGGTAGAGTAGCAGCGGAGGCATACTATCACCACGGTAATACTTCTTTAGAATCCTCTATGGTAGGTATGGCACAAGGGTTTAAAAATTCTTTGCCTCTTTTAGATGGTATAGGTCAGTTCGGTTCTTTACGATCACCTTCTGCCGGTGCACCTCGTTATATCAGTGGTAAGTTACATCCTAACTTTAGATTACTTTATAAAGATTTTGAATTATTAGAAAATAAAATAGAAGAAGGTGAAAAAATTGAACCTGCATACTTCTTACCTATTATACCTACTGTAATTTTAAATGGATCATCTGGTATTGCAGTAGGTTTTGCTACAAATATTTTAAATAGAAATCCTAAAGATGTAGTTAACGCATGTATCTCCGTTCTTAAAGGTAAAAAGATGCCAGTCTTAGCACCTTGGTTAAAAGAGTTTAGCGGCACTTTTACCAGAGATACGGTTAATCCAAAAACATGGAAGATAAGCGGCTTGTATGAGGTGCTAAACACAACGACCGTTAAGATAACTGAAATACCACCAGCCTTTACATATGAAAGATATGAAGAGCACCTAAATAATTTAATCGAAAAAAGAATTATTACTGGTTACGATGATAATTCTTCAGGTCAAGTAGAATATGTACTTAAGTTTCAAAGAGCGGTTCTCAAGGATTATGTAAGTAGGAATAAATTAGAATCTCTATTAAAAATTAATACACAAGAAACTGAAAACTTAACAACTATTGATGAAAATGGTAAACTTAAAATCTTTAGTAAAGTAGAAGAAATAGTTAATCACTTTGTGGAGGTAAGATTAAAATGGTATGATATTAGAAAGGCTTATCTGATTGCAAAGTTAGAAAGAGAATTACTTATCATTTCAAATAAGGCAAGATTTATAAAAGATATTATTGATAGTAAACTTACTGTAAACAATGCACCTAAGAAATCTATTATAATTTATTTAGAAGCAAATAAGTTTGATAAGATTGACGGTTCATATAACTATCTTCTAAATATGCCTATCTATTCTTTAACAAAAGAAAGATTTAATGAGTTACTAAAACAAGAAGCTGATAAGAAAAAGGAAAAGAAAATCATAGAAGGTACTGATCCTAAAGATATGTATCTTTCTGATTTAGAAACATTAAAAAAAGCAATAAAATAAAGTAAACTTTTTAAGAAAGGTCAATATAAAAATAAACGTATTATGGGCAAATATAAATTTGTTACAAAAAATGGATTCAATGTATCTGCGTGCGAGGCTGATAATGAGGAGAAAGCATGGAAATGGATTGCTAAAACTAAGAAATTAACAGTTAATCAAGCAAAAGATCTTTATAATATTTTAAAATTAAAAAAATGATGATAGAACAAAATTCCTCAGTAAATTCTTCAATGATAAATAAAGTCATTTACAATTTTCCTAACAAGTCTTTAAAAATTGAATTTAACTCTGGTGCTCTCTATGAATACAATAATGTAGAGCAAGATGTTTATGACAATTTATGTAAAGCTGAATCTCAAGGAAAATTCTTTAATGAACAAATTAAAAATAATTACGATCACACACAACTTTTAATAAATTAAATTATGAAAACAAATACAAACGCATTATACGAAGCACTTAAGTCTCAATTCGTGGCACAAAAACAAAAAGCATTAGCAACACTAACAGTTTACTTAACTAACCCTGTTGGTATTGGTGAGCATCCACAAATCATAGATGAAATGGTTGAACAGACAAGATCATTAGCAGAAGCAGAAGATTGTCTAGAAAGATTAATTACAACATTTGAAGTTAGTGATCAAGAAACTCCTGAAGCATGATGGAATTCTTAGAATTTACATTTAGTTCTTTTTGGCACTTCTTTGGTGTACTAATTTTGATAGGTGCAATTAGCTCTATGATTCCTGACATTAATATTTATAAAAATGAATAAAGTTATTTTAGTAGGGAAAGGTGCTGCTGGAAAAGATCACATGAGAAAGATTCTTAGCGGCCGAGGGTTTAAGTATGGTATTTCATACACCACTCGGCCACCTAGGAAAGGTGAAATCGACGGTAAAGATTATTTCTTTTTAACTGATGAAATGTTTAAGGCTAAGATCGATCAAGGTTATTGGTATGAATGTATTAAATTTAATGGCTGGTATTATGGTACTAGCAAAACTCAATTTAGTACAACGTGTAACCTTTTTATTATGACCCCACAAGGTATAAGCCATATTGATCCTGTTGATAGAAAAGAATGTACTATCATATATTTAAATGTATCAGAGAAAATAAGAAGAAATAGATTAGCAGCAAGAAAAATGCCAGGCGATTCAATAGACCGAAGAATGGCTGCCGATGCTTTAGATTTTGAAAATTTTACAGATTTTGATATTGAAATAAACAATTCTAACTTTTAACTATATAAAAATAAAACAATGAGCAAATTTATTATTATAGAAGGTACTGATAACACAGGTAAAGATACACAGCAAGATTTAATTATTAAAAAGATTAATAATTTAGTATTTCATAAATTACATTATTCATCATTACCTTTTAAAGATAACAAAGAAAAACATATTTCATATTCACAAAAAATGTATGATGATATGTTCAAGCTTATGGTTATGTCTAAAGATAAAGATATTAATTTTATCTTTAACCGCTCTCATTTAGGTGAATCTGTTTATGCGCCTCTTTATAGAGAATATTCTGGAGATTATATTTTTGATATTGAAAAAAAGTATGTTAATCAATTAAGACAAGAACTATACTTAATTACACTATCAAATGATCCACAGACTATTTTAAAAAGAGATGATGGATTATCCTTTTATGGTAATGAAGAAGAAGTAAAAGCAGAAATTGATGGTTTTAATAGAGCCCATCGTAAAAGTAAAATTAAAAATAAACTTTTACTTAATATAGGTACTATGAGTGCCGAAGAAGTATCTAATATTATTATAGATTTTTTAATGCATGAGAATTCTATAAGCGGACTTTCACAACAATTAAATATATTTGATAATGTGTAGAATTGAAGATTTGTTATATGAAGCATACTATGAAGGTATTAGAGAAGATGTATTAGCTGAAAGCAGGAGATTATATAAGTCTAACATGAAATTTCAACATATGGAATTCATCGACAGAATAGAATTAGCATTAAAAAATATTAGAGAGAAAAAAAGAAATGAGAGTATTTAAAGGAGAAACATTCGCACAAGCATACGATTATGCACTAGGAAGTATTATTCATAATCCTCAATATACATCTTCTCCAAGAGGTATGAAGATTAATGAGATATCAAATGCAGCTCTTGTTATTGATAATCCTATACATTGTCTGTATGAGAATTCGCGTAGGAGTAGTCAATTTAAATACATTGCAGCCGAGTTAGTATGGTATTTTACTAGGAGAAAGGATGCTGACTTTATTACACCTTATGCAAAATTCTGGGATCAGATTAAAAACAAAGACGGTTCAGTTAACTCTGCTTATGGTAATCTTATCTTTACTGAGGAATTAGAAGATGGTAGGAATCAATATCGCTGGGCATTAGATTCTTTAATTCAAGATAAAGATTCAAGACAAGCAATTATACACTTTAATAAACCTTCTCATCAGTGGAATGGAAATAAAGATTTTGTTTGTACTCTTAATGGTATATTTCAAATAAGAAATAATAAATTAAACTTTACTATTGATATGAGATCCAATGATCTTATATTAGGTACTCCTACTGATGTTGCATTCTTTTGTTTATTACAGATTCAAATGTTAGAACATTTAAGGAAATATTACCCTGAATTAAAATTAGGTACTTATACTCATATTGCTCATTCATTACATTTATATGAAAGGCATTTTGATCTTGCAAGTGAAATGTTAAAAAAATCATTTAATCCTCAGTCATTTCCAGATATGAGAGAATTCTTAATTGATCCAACCGGTAAAGCACTAAGTGGTTTAAATCAATTAGAAGAAGAAATGATTAAAAGTAAAGGTGATTCTAATTTTAAACCACAGCCACATGATGATCTTTTACATCAATGGATATCTGATGCAATATTTAGGTGGTAAATCTAAATATACAGACATTGTTAACACCAAAGAGAAATGATACGATTATATAGTAGAACATTAGATGAGTTAAAAGAAGAGATAGATTCTAAAAGATTAGAGATAGCTAAAGAATCAGTTGTATCTACCTTAATTGGATTAAAGAACGGAGTGGATGAGGTTAAGATGGAAGTATATATGGAGCATGATTTCATAACACTTTCAATGCATGTAAAGATGGAAGATTATGTATCAACCTTTGAGAAGAATAAAGAAGCACTTATAGAATTAGAAGAATATGAACTACTTTCAGAGATACAGAAACACTTGGGGTAAGGAATCTACGATTCTAAATAAATCAATAGATTGGAATGGAGAATATGAAGATTAAACAAAGTTGAATAAAGAGATATAAGTGATAATAGCCAATGAACGTAGCTATGTTTTTTATACATTGTTATAAGTAGTTAAACAAAAATATACAATTATGGGATATAAATTAAAAGCGCAAGATGAAAATCCACTATGGAGGAACTATATGGATAATGTTAATGGTAATGAAGAATGGATGAAGGTAGTTAAATTGGATACACCATTTCCATTAAAAAGTTATGGTACATACAATGAAGAAGAATTTGAACAAATGTTGATTGATGATATTCAATTTAACGAAATGTGGGGTGTGATTAAACACTCATAATTTTTGTTTTATTACTTATAACGAACAGTATATGAAACAGATAAGATTATATTATTATAAAAAAGTGAAGTAAAAACTAAATAGCTCAATGAACTTCGTTCAAATATAAATCAGAGATTTAATGATAGAAACAATAACAATAAAAGGATTAATAGTAATAGTTTTATATGAAAGGTCTACCTTTAATTGTTAATTAAATAATTGATATATAATCAAAATA
>ENA-UZWT01005117-UZWT01005117.1-metagenome-genome-assembly--contig:-Day-1-50m-contig-5117_pt1 | contig 9841 bp, 8 predicted proteins | sample MGYA00260338_ERZ794898 | MGnify/ENA metagenome assembly ERZ794898 | reverse complement strand
AGTTGTAAACAAAAAATAATTGATCCAGTTATTTCTAACCTAATGGTGGAGCTCCAGCCATGATTTCTTCATTGGCATAAGATTCAAACTTTTTAAAGTTTTCTTTAAATGATGCCGCTAATTTGTGTGCCGTTTCATAATATCCTTTATCGTTTCCCCATGTTGCCCTTGGGCTCAACACGTCAGTAGGTACATTTGGACAGATTCTTGGTTGTTGCAAACCAAAAACTGAGTGAATATGGTAATTATCTGCATTTGCTTTTTCCAATGAACCGTCAATCGCTGCAGTTATCATAGCTCGTGTATATTTTAACTTCATTCTAGTTCCAACACCGTAAGGACCTCCAGTCCAACCAGTATTGACTAGCCAAACAGTAACCCCTGCTTCTTGCATTTTTTTACTGAGCATTTCAGCATATTTAGTTGGGTGTAAAGGCATAAATGGAGCTCCAAAACAAGCTGAAAAACTTGGTAAAGGTTCATCTACCCCAGCCTCTGTTCCAGCAACTTTTGCTGTATAGCCGCTAATAAAGTGGTAAGCTGCTTGACCGGGCGTCAATTTGGAGATTGGAGGTAAAACCCCAAAAGCATCCGCAGTTAAAAAGAATATATTTTTTGGATTTTTACCAATAGAGGGAACCTGTATATTTTCTATGTGGTCAATGGGATAACTAACTCGAGTATTTTGAGTTATAGAAATATCATCAAAATCAACAGTGCCGTCTTTGTCCATTACTATATTTTCGAGGATAGCTCCAGCTTTAATCGCTTTGAAAATATCAGGTTCATTTTGTTCAGATAAATTAATAACCTTTGCGTAACATCCGCCTTCAAAATTAAAAACAGTATTCTCAGAGGTCCATCCATGTTCATCATCCCCAATTAATTTTCTATCTGGATCTGCTGAAAGTGTTGTTTTTCCGGTTCCGGATAAACCGAAAAAAATTGCGGTCTCACCGTCTTTACCAACATTTGCTGAGCAATGCATTGGCATTGTATTTTTAAAAACTGGGAGAATAAAGTTTAATGCAGAAAAAATTCCCTTTTTAATCTCTCCTGTGTAACCTGTTCCACCTATTAGAGCAATTTTTTTTGTAAAATTTAGAATCGCGAAGTTATGTTGGCGGGTACCATCTATTTCTGGATCTGCTTTAAATCCCGGAGCATTTACAACAAGCCATTCTTTTTTAAAATTTTCTAATTCACTATTTGATGGACGTAAAAACATGTTATAAGAAAACATATTAGACCATGAATATTCATTGATGACTCGAATATTCAACTTATAGTTATCATCAGCACAAGCATAACAATCTCTTACATAAATTTCATTATCAGAGAGGTAAGCAGTTACTTTTGAATATAATTTATCAAACTTTTCAGATGAAAAAGGGATGTTGATATCCCCCCACCATATTTTATCATTGGTAATACCATCTTTTACTATAAAACGATCCATTGGAGATCTACCGGTGAATTCTCCTGTGTTAATAGCTAAAGCACCACTACTTGCAAGTTTCCCTTGCCCGTTTGATATGGTATCATTTTGTAATTGTTCTGCAGTAAGTTGATAATTAACTTTTGCATTATGAATTCCGTAATTATCTAAAGAAATATTTTTTTTAGTTTGGTTTTTATTTACCATAACTTTTTTTTGTTGTTGTTGTGCGCAAAATTAATAATTCTATTAAAAACAGCCATCCAATATTAGAAGTTTTGTGTTTTTTTATTCACAATTATTCCATAGGCCAATCGTAACCATCCTGCTACCAATAATAAACCCCCAATAGGCGTTGCGATAATAAATATTTTAGTGTTGATTAAAAAAATATCTTTCAGTGCAATAAAATAAATAGATCCTGAAAATAATAAGATTCCAAAAACAAAAAAACGAGATACCCATTTTTGAGTTTTTTGGTCAATAAAGGCTGAAAATCCAATAATGAGCAACAAAATAACGTGAAACATCTGATAACGCACTCCTGTTTCAAAAGAAGTAATTGTTTTTTCAGAAACTATTTCTTTCAAACCGTGAGCACCGAATGCTCCTATTATAACAGTTAAAGCTCCCATAACAGCAGCCAATACAGTAATTTTTTTATTAAAATTCATCTCTAAAATATTTATTATTTAGTAAATTCGTATGGTTATAATTTAGCATCAAATTTACGAAAACACATCCAATGAGAAACATATTAATTATAGGAGCAGGAAGATCAACAACGTCATTAATACGATATCTTATTGAAAAGTCAAGCTCTGAAAATTTACACATTACCATTGGAGATATCTCTTTAGAATCTGCACAAAAATTGACTAAGAACCATCTTAACGCTAAAGGGATTTTACTAGATGTTTTCAATGAAAAACAACGAGAAGAAGCAGTTAAAGCAGCTGATATTGTCATATCTATGTTACCTGCTCGATTTCACATAGAAGTAGCAAAAGATTGTATCACTTTTGGAAAAAACTTAGTTACAGCCTCCTACATAAGCGATGAAATGCAAGCCTTAAATAAAGAGGTGGTAGAAAAAGGATTGGTATTTATGAATGAAATAGGTGTAGATCCAGGAATCGATCATATGAGTGCCATGCAGGTAATTGACACTATCAGAGATAAAGGAGGAAAACTGATGTTATTTGAATCTTTTACCGGTGGATTAATAGCTCCAGAAAGCGATGATAATTTATGGAATTATAAATTTACCTGGAATCCTAGAAATGTTGTACTCGCCGGACAAGGAGGAGCTGCCGAATTTTTACAAGAAGGGCTTCATAAATATATTCCATACAACAGATTATTCCGTCGTACTGAGTTAATAAAAATTAAAGGTTACGGAGAGTTTGAGGTTTATGCTAACCGAAATTCTTTAAAATACCAAAAAGTCTATGGATTTAAAGATATTTTAACTTTGTACAGAGGCACCATTAGACGCGTAGGCTTTAGCCGCGCTTGGAATATTTTTGTGCAACTAGGAATGACAGATGATAGCTACACAATTCCTAATTCTGAAAACTTATCTTATCGAGAATATGTAAATTTATTTTTACCCTATTCGCCAACAGATTCAATAGAATTAAAGTTTCGCCATAATTTAAAAATAGATCAAGATGATCTGATTTGGAAAAAACTTAGAGAAATAGATATTTTTAACAGTAAAAAATACTTAGAGATTAAAAATGCTACCCCTGCTCAAGCACTTCAGAAAATTTTAATGGAAAAGTGGGCATTAGCTAAAGAAGATAAAGATATGATCGTAATGTATCATAAGTTTGGCTATGAGTTAAAAGGCAAAAATTATCAAATAGACAGTAGTATGGTTACTGTAGGGGAAGATCAAACCTATACTGCCATGTCAAAAACAGTAGGGTTACCAGTAGCTATAGCTGCTCTAAAAATTTTGAATAAAACAATTACTACTCCAGGAGTATTAAGGCCCATTGACAAAGAAGTTTATAAACCAATTTTGAAAGAATTAGAAACCTATGGGGTTCAGTTTAATGAAGAAAAAAAAGAGTATTTAGGATATAACCCTGACAACTTAGACTAAGTAACCTCTATTTTCTGCCTAAAAACATACTTATAAAATAAAGAAGTGTTGCTAGAGATCCTAATGCTGCTACTACATAGGTTCTTGCTGCCCATTTTAATGCATCTTTTGCTCCTGCATGTTCCTCTTGTGTTACCATATTTTTATTCTCTAACCAAGCCAATGCGCGATTACTAGCATCAAATTCTACTGGTAGAGTTATAAAAGTAAATAAAGTAGTTATCGCAAAAAGTACAATCCCAGCTAAAAACAACATTGAACCTAAGGCACTTCCTGAGTACATTAAAATCAATCCTGCCATAATTACAAAATTCGAAATTTTACTTGAAAATCCTACTGCTGGTACAATTTGTGAACGCAAGGTTAACCAGTTGTATGCTGTTGCATGTTGAACTGCATGACCGCATTCGTGAGCAGCTACCGCAGCAGCAGCAGCATTTCGTTGAGCGTACACGGCTTCACTTAAATTAACTGTTTTGTTAACTGGATTGTAATGATCTGTTAATTGACCTTTAGCTGAAACAACTTGAACATCAGTAATACCATTGTCTAAGAGCATTTTTTCAGCAATTTCTTTACCACTCAATCCATTCTTAAGTTGAATTTTCGAATATTTTTTAAACTTACTTTTTAGTTGGTTGCTAACATACATACTCACTAAAAAGATGATCCCTGCTAATAAATAATATCCTCCCATATTTCTTACCACTAAGTGGATTTAATTTGATTATTTTTTTTTGATACTGCAAACACTATGCAAAATAATTTTCCCGAATAATTTTACTAAATAAATCGAAAATATACTTAAAAAATTACCCTACTATATTTACAATCTTTCCAGGAACTACAATCACTTTCTTTGGAGTTCTTCCTTCCAAATAATGAATCGTTTTCTCGTGTGACATTACGACAGCCTCAATTTCATCTTTAGACATATCAATTGGAAGTTCTAGGGTAAATCGCATTTTTCCATTAAAGGAAATTGGATACTTTTTAACATCCTCTATTAAATATTTTTCTTCAAATTTTGGAAATGGTACTGTCGATATACTTTCTTTATTACCTAATTTACTCCACAGTTCTTCAGAAATATGAGGTGCATATGGTGATAATAATATCAGTAATGGCGCCAACACTTCTTTTGAATTGCATTTTTGAGTCCCCAGTTCATTTACAGCAATCATGAATGTAGACACTGAAGTATTAAAACTAAAATTTTCAATATCTTCAATTACTTTTTTAATGGTTTTATGTAGTATTTTCAAACTATCCTTAGACGCTGCTTGATCAGATACAAAGAAACTATCTTCTAATCCAGAATGAAATAACCTCCAAGTCTTTTTTAAGAAAGAATATACCCCAGTAATTCCAGCTGTACTCCAAGGCTTAGCTTGTTCTAAGGGGCCTAAAAACATTTCATACATCCGTAAAGTATCAGCTCCGTATTGTTCGCAAATATCATCTGGATTTACTACATTGTATTTTGATTTAGACATTTTCTCAACCTCTCTACTCACTTTAAAAGAACCATCTTCCTCAGTAATAAACTCAGCATCTTTAAAATCGGATCGCCAGTTCTTAAATGCTACCATGTCTAATTCGTTAGAAGTATTAACAAAAGATACATCGGCATGAATTGGTTGAGTTTTTAAATTTCCTATTTGACCGATAGAAACTAACTTATTTTCTGCTTCAACTCTGTGAACAAAAGCGCTTTCTCCCAGAATCATACCTTGATTAATCAATTTTCTAAAAGGCTCATCAACATTTAAAAAACCTCTGTCTTTTAAAAACTTTACCCAAAATCGACTGTATAATAAATGTCCTGTTGCATGTTCGCTTCCTCCAATATATAAATCGACATTTTCCCAATAATCCATTGCTTCTTTTGATGAAAATTCGGCTTTATTTAAAGCGTCCATGTAACGAAACATATACCAACTACTTCCTGCCCAACCTGGCATGGTATTTAATTCCAATGGAAATACCTTAAGATGATCTATAAGATCATTAGACACGATTTTATTTTCAGAAGCGTCCCAAGCCCAAATACTCGCTCGACCAAGAGGTGGTTCACCAGACTCTGTTGGCAAATATTTTTCAATCTCTGGCAAACGAATTGGCAAAAACTTTTCATCTATCATTTGTGGTAATCCATCCTTATAGTATACTGGAAAGGGTTCTCCCCAGTATCGCTGTCTCGAAAAAACCGCATCACGCAAACGATAGTTAATTTCCTTCGTACCACAGTATCTTTTCTCTAACTCTTGAACAACTTTATTGGTTGCATCTAAATAAGAACAACCGTTTACGAAATCGCTATTTGTGATTATTATACCCTCTTTTGAAGTGTGAGCTTGTTCAGAGATATCAACATCTTCAAATATATTTTTGATTGGAATATCAAAGTGCTTTGCGAAATCCCAATCTCTTTGATCTCCGCATGGAACAGCCATAACAGCTCCTGTGCCATATCCAACCAAAACATAATCACCAATCCAAATAGGGATTAACTCATTTGTTAACGGATGTTTAGCATAGGCTCCTGTAAAAACGCCTGTGATATTTTTAACATCTGCCATTCGCTCTCGTTCACTTTTCTTTGCAGTAGTGGTGATATACTTTTCCACCTCAATACGTTGTTCAGAAGTTGTAATTTTATCGACTAACTCATGCTCTGGAGCTAACGTTAAAAAAGTTACACCAAAAATGGTATCGGGTCTTGTAGTAAACGTTTTTATGGTTAATTCTTTAACTTCATCGCTATCATCAAAAACCTTAAACTCAACAGCAGCACCAACTGATTTTCCTATCCAGTTACGCTGTGTCTCTTTTAGGGATTCGCTCCAGTCTAAAGTGTCTAATCCTTGTAAAAGTCGTTCTCCATAAACTGAAATACGCATACTCCATTGAGTCATCTTTTTCTTTAGTACGGGAAAACCGCCTCGTTCAGAGACCCCACCTATAATTTCATCGTTAGCTAGTACAGTTCCCAGTTTAGGACACCAATTAACCTCCGTTTCTGCCAAGTATGTTAACCGGTAGTTTAATAAAACTTTTTGTTTTTTTTCCTCAGAAAAATTATTCCAAATTTCTGCCGTAAAATTAGATTGATTCGGGTCACATTTTGCAGCTAAACCAATATTACCTTCTTTTTCAAAAATATCAATTAGGTGGGTAATAGGAAACGCTTGTTCTTTTTGTTTACAATACCAAGACTCAAATAATTGAATAAAAATCCATTGCGTCCATCTGTAATATGTTGGATCAGAGGTTTGTACTTCTCGACTCCAATCAAAAGAAAAACCGATTTTATCTAATTGATCTCTATAGCGCAATATATTTTCTTTGGTTGTTTTTGCAGGATGTTGTCCTGTTTGTATCGCATACTGCTCGGCAGGTAGTCCAAAAGAATCGTAGCCTTGAGGGTGTAATACATTAAAACCTTGATGCCTTTTATAACGAGCGTAAATATCACTTGCTATATAACCTAGTGGATGACCAACATGCAACCCAGCTCCGGATGGATAAGGAAACATATCTAAAACATAATATTTCGGTTTGTCGCTTTGGTTTTCTGCTCTAAATGTTTGGTTTTCTGCCCAAAACTTTTGCCATTTGGCTTCAATCTCGTTGAAATGATAATTGCTCATACGCATGAAAAATTAAAATGCTAGAATACAAATTAGCCTCGATCACATTTTAAATAAAATTTTTTAATAAATTATTTACGAATGCAAATTTAAGAGTATTGTGTGAAAGACAAAAGCTTAAACGTTTCTATTACGGAAACCAAAAAAAGAAAAATAGATAATTTGTTATTTGAAACCATAATTTTTTTAAATTCAAACCTAAATTTAATTGTATTTTTACCTCATTAATTAATTTTTTATGTCATCTTCATTTGAAAAATATCAAAAAAGAAGGTTAATTTCTTCTTACTTTTCTGTTGTAATTAGTATTTCTCTCGTATTATTTTTATTGGGATTATTAGGACTTTTAGTTCTAAATTCTCAACGTGTTGGTGATTTTTTTAAAGAACAAATTGCAGTTACTATATTCTTAAAAAACGACGCTAAAGAGTTGGAAATTAACCAACTAAAACAAAGCTTAGCCATGGCAGAATACACAAAATCTGCAGAATATGTATCAAAAGAACAAGCGGCCGAAGAACATAGTGAAACCATTGGAGAAAACTTCACTGACTATCTAGGTTATAATCCTTTACAAAATAGTATAGATGTTCACCTAATCGCAAAATTTGTAAGTCCAGCTATAATTGAAGAAATTACCTCTGAAATTAAAAATAAAAAATTTGTAGACGATGTAGTTTACGACCAACCTTTAATTGCTAAGTTATCTGAAAATGTTAAAAAAATTAGTTTTTGGGTACTGATAATCAGTAGTGTTTTCCTGTTAATTGCTATTTTATTGATTAACAGCTCCATTCGTCTTTCTGTTTACGCGAAGCGATTTACCATAAAAACAATGCAGATGGTTGGAGCAACTAAATCGTTTATCAGACGACCTTTCATATGGAGAAGCGTTCGATTGGGTATTATTGGTGCAACTATTGCCCTTATTGGTATGGGAATTGTTTTGTTTTATTTAGACCAAACATTTAAAGAGCTAGAATTATTACAAGGTAAATTAATACTAGTATTTTTATTTGGTTTCATTTTTATAATGGGAATATTTATTTCTTGGGTTAGCACCTATTTTGCAACGCAACGATTTTTAAACTTAAGATCGGATGAATTATATTACTAATAGTCAAAAAAATCTATCAAGCAATTAAGTATATAAACGATACTATAAAATAAAAAAGTTAAATTGCACTGTTATTATTTTTGCGGGAAAACTCACAAAATTAAGTCCACAAAATCATCGTTTATTCAGTGTTTAAATACTAGCTAAAATGGGAGAACAAAAGAGAAAAGAGCAAACTAAAAAAAGTAATGAATTCATATTTCGAAAAAAAAACTATACGTTTATGATCATTGGCATTTCATTTATTGCTTTAGGGTTTATATTAATGTCAGGAGGTGGCAGTGACAACCCAAATGTTTTCAATCCAGAAATTTATAATTGGAGACGTATTCGTTTAGCGCCAACACTTATCCTGATAGGTTTTGCTATTGAAATCTATGCGATTTTATTAAACCCAAATAAAGATTCTTAAATGGATAGTTTCGATGCTATCATTCTTGGCATTATTCAAGGATTCACTGAATTTCTTCCCGTGTCATCCAGTGGTCATTTGGAATTAGGAAAAGCTATTTTAGGAGACAAATCTGTTCCAGAAGATAGTTTGTTATTTACCGTAGTCCTTCACTTTGCGACAGCTTTAAGTACTATAGTTGTTTTCAGAAAAGATATTTTGAAAATCTTACGTAGTTTATTAAAATTTAATTGGAACGAAGAAACTGAATTTACAGTCAAAATTATCGTTTCTATGATTCCTGCAGTAATAATTGGCTTATTATTTGAAACACAATTAGAATCTTTTTTTGGTGGCAATATTGCTTTTGTAGGTGTAATGTTACTAATTACTGCTCTTTTATTATGGTTAGCAGATCGATCTAAAAAAACAGAAAAAAAAGTATCTTATTCCAATGCATTTATAATTGGTATTGCCCAAGCGATTGCAATGCTTCCTGGAATTTCAAGAAGTGGAGCTACCATTTCAACTTCTGTTTTGATAGGCAATGATAAAAGTAAAGCAGCACGTTTCTCTTTTTTAATGGTTATTCCTCTAATCTTCGGAAAGATTATAAAAGATTTTCTAGGGGGTGAATTATTTATAGAGACTATTGATATAACTTCACTTACACTAGGGTTTATAGCCGCTTTTATAAGTGGATTAATCGCTTGTACTTGGATGATAAAACTAGTCCGTCAAAGTAAATTGACTTACTTTTCAATTTACTGTATGGTAGTTGGTCTAATAGCAATATTTATAAGCTTATAATGGTTATTATGGAAACTTTAGATACTTACCAAGAAGGAAGGGTGCTATTAATTGACAAACCTTTAAATTGGACTTCTTTTCAAGTAGTTAATAAAATTAGATGGCTCATTAAACAGCAATTCAGTATTAAAAAAATTAAAGTTGGTCATGCTGGCACTTTAGACCCTTTAGCTACCGGTTTATTAATCTTATGTACTGGTAAGTTCACAAAAAAAATAGAAACCTATCAAGCACAAGTAAAGGAATATACGGGTACTATCACACTAGGGGCTACTACACCAAGCTACGATTTAGAATCAGAAATAGATGAAAAATTCGA
>ENA-UZWT01003297-UZWT01003297.1-metagenome-genome-assembly--contig:-Day-1-50m-contig-3297_pt1 | contig 9900 bp, 11 predicted proteins | sample MGYA00260338_ERZ794898 | MGnify/ENA metagenome assembly ERZ794898 | reverse complement strand
GATAAAGAAAAGATAATTCGTAAGAGAGAACTATACGATGAAGAGCCAGATGATGAAGAGATTGATGATAGTGATACCAAAGAAGAACATCTACAAACCATAATTGATAATGACCAAGAAATGGGATTATGGGATAATACTATTAACGATGGTTTAGAAGAAGAGGAATGGGCTAATGATCCTGATGTTCAAGAATTTTTAGAAAGAGAAGATTCATATGAAAGTGATGTAGATGATGAACTATTTACAGTTGCTGGAATGACTAATGATAAAGAACAATCTTTCAATGAGTTTCAAAAGAAACAAGATGAATTTGATGAAAGAGATTTAAACAAAGATGGTACTGTATCTGAAGAAGAAGCTAGAAAACACTATGAAATAGCATGGAGAGATTCATATAATGGTAAGCCATTTTATCATCACCCTTGGTTTGATTGGGGTAAGCGAGAGAGATGGATTAATGATAGAGATGCAACTAACTACTGGTTAAATAATAAAGGTGGTAATCGTATCACCCTAGAAGGGTACAAATCTAAGTATCCAACTGACTTTAATAAAAAAACTTACTAAAAAATTAGGTTAATTCAAATATTTTTCGTATATTTACATTGTAAATAAACCGTAAAACTATATATTATGAATTTAGGTTATGCCTGTATCAATTCCACATTAGGTTCTCAGAAACCAAAAGTAACAACAAATCGAAGTATGATTAAACGAACCTTTACAGAAAGGGGTATTGATTATGCAAGTGAATTGGGGTTACTAAACGCAAAAGATTTATTCACAATACTTCAATGGAATAACGAACACAACATAAAGTGTTTCAGAACATCATCAGATATATTTCCATGGGGTTCTGAATATGGATTACAAAATGCTCCTGATTACAAGGAAATAAAATCTATACTACAAGTATGTGGTAAGTTTGCAGATGAGCATGGTATTCGTATCACATCACATCCTGGTCCTTTTAATGTATTAGTATCTCCACGTGAACATGTAGTACTAAACACCATAAAAGATTTAGAGTTACATGGTGAAGTATTTGATATGATGGGATTATCTCGTACTCCATACAACAAACTTAATATTCATTGTAATGGTGTGTATGGTGATAAGATTTCTGCTATGGATAGATTCTGTAAGAACTTTGAAAGGTTATCAGAATCCGTACAAACACGTTTAACAATAGAGAATGATGATAAAGCATCTATGTACTCTGTAAAAGATTTAATGTACATACACGAACGTATTGGTATTCCTATTGTATTCGATTATCATCACCATACATTTCAAACAGGTGGTTTATCAGAACAAGAAGCATTAGAACTCGCAATAAGTACATGGCCTAAAGGTATTACACCAATGGTTCATTATTCAGAATCAAAAAGATTACATGAGGGTAATGATAAATTAAAAGAACAAGCTCATTCAGATTACATAAATGAGTTACCAAACTTATATGGTAATAATGTAGATGTAATGGTTGAAGCAAAAGCTAAAGAACTATCCATACTTCCATATATTAATTCTAATAAATGTGAATATAGTGGATTATTAAGTACATCAAGTTATGAATAAAAAAGAAAACAAAATCAGACAGTATAGAAGTAATCAAGGAAGAAGTCCAAGACAACAAGAAACAAACGAAAAGGTAATGTTTGTTGGTTGTGTGGGATTATTCGTTGTATTATTTGGTATCATTATATATGGTGTATTTTCATAGATGGCACGATTAAATAAACCAGATACTATCGTTGTGGTTCACAAAGGACCTCGTAAAAACTCTAAAATTAAATTAGAAATATTTAATAATGGAATACGTGTTGATGATATTATTAATATGAGAAAACTCAAACCAATTATACCAAAAGAAAATGATATATTGGATATTGGTGTTGGTGAATCTTTCGTAGAAAGATATAAGAAAAAATACAAACTTTGAAACTAAGAGAAAATCAAATAGAACCAGTAGCAATTGGTGTGGAGTTTATGAGAACTCCTAAAATGAAACCTTCGATTATCGTTGCCCCTACGGCATTCGGTAAATCGATTGTTATTGCTGCAATAGCCAAAGAACTTGGTGAAAAGTTATTGGTTCTTCAACCATCAAAAGAATTGTTAGAACAAAACTATAATAAGTTTGTTGCACTTGGTGGAGTAGCATCAATTTACTCTGCATCAGCTGGTAGTAAAGAGATGGGTAGGGTTACTTATGCAACGATTGGTTCTATAATTAACATAGCCCAAGAGTTCAAACAAATGGGAGTTACTAAAATTATTATAGATGAATGTGATAGATACCCAAGAAACAAATCAGGACAATTAAGAAAGTTTGTAGATGGAATGAAAGCAACTCATGTTCTTGGCTTGACAGCAACGCCATTGAAATTACAAACGAATATGGGAGATACTGGTCCTTATTCTAAATTAGTAATGTTAACCAATAGAAGTAAACACGGAATGTTCTTTAAGTTCATACTTCACGTTTCTCAGATTCAAGATATTGTTAAGTTAAATTATTGGAGTCCATTAGAATACCAATCATATGATTTCGATACAGGTGCTCTTGTTTATAATTCAAGTGGTGCAGAATATACAAGTGATTCTATTGCTCGTTCTTATGAGAACCAAAACATTGGTGATAAGATTGTAAAGAAGATTGCAGAAGTATATGATAGAAAATCTATATTAGTTGCAGTACCAACGATAGAACAAGCTACGAATCTTGCAAAAAGAATTCCACAAGCAGCCGTAGTTCATGGTGGTACACCTAAACAAGAAAGAAAACGAATCATAGAAGAATTCAGAAATCAGCAGATACGAGTTATTGTACAAGTTAATGTACTAACGGTTGGATTCGATTATCCTGAATTGGATTGTTTGATTACAGGTAGACCAACCGCATCTATATCTTGGTGGTATCAGTTTGTTGGAAGGGGAACACGTATTCATGATGATAAGAAAGATTGCTTAGTAGTTGATTTCGTGGGTTCTAAGGAACGTTTTGGTAGAGTGGAGGAATTATACTATAAACAAGATGGAAGTGAAAATTGGGAACTCTATGGGGAGGATAAAAAACAATTGACGGGTATTCCAATGCATGAAATTGGTATTCACTTGGAGGGTGGTATTAATCTTTCTGAAAAGAAAAATGTAGATGGTGATATAGAAAAGGTATATATGACCTTTGGTAAGTATAGTGGCAAACCAGTTGCATCTATTCCTCCATATTATAGAAAATGGTTGATTGATAATATTACTTGGGGTCCCTGGAATATTAAAATAAAAAATGAAATAGAACGTTTAGCTGGGTTTTAATGTATAGAAAATTATTGTATAATGACGATTGTGTTTTAAACACAATATCCAACACAATCATTTTCAATTTTGATGATGAGTGGAAACTATATTTAGAATGGGCAAATTCTAATATAAATTTAGTTAAGGAAGATATTGTTAAAAAAAATAATATATTACTTTGGAATGGCGGAATTCCAAAAGAAGAAACTACAGATACAGGGAGGATATTAACTACATCTGATAAATCTGGTAACCCAATAAAGAAAACAACCATATCAGATGAAATTACAACAACTGAGATATTTCATTCAAATGGAAATATTCGTACTGAAATCGTATGGGAAGAATCAGATATTATAAAAGCATGTACATATGATTTGAATGGAATTTTAATGACTAATATGTTTGGTAGTACTGATGATTATTCTGTAACTAAAAATAGTTATGATAAGAACGGTATTATAATCAAATCTGTAACAAAAAATCCTTCGTTAAAAACTAAACTAGTTAAGGTTTTTGATGATAATGGAAATTTATTTAAAGTAACCAATTACAGAAACGGTAATTTAAATGGAGTTCATAAAGTTTTTGATTGGTCTAGGGGTGTACAAAATATAAATAAAGAGTGTTTATATTCTGTTGATGATAACGATGTTATCTCTATGGATTATAAATATATCTACCACAATACTGTAAATGGTAATTTCTTATCCGAATCATATAAAAGAAAAGGAGATGGAACATATGATGTTCTTAATTTTTTTCACGGAACAGATGTAGTTCGTGCAAGTGGAGTTCAACAGTTCGCCGATTCGGATATAGAACTAGAAGATGGTTGGTTACAAGGAAAGTGGATATTTTATCATTCAAGTAGTACTAAAGAATCGGAACATGTATTTCTAAATAATAAACTTATGACATCAGAAATTTACTATGAAGATAATACACTAAACCATAGTATTAACCACGTTTAAAAAAATTAAAACTTTACATATTTATATTTTCAAAATCTAATTTAAAAAAAAACATTAAAACGAAAATGAAGACTTTTTTAATATCATTAAGCAAGAATATAAGTTCAGTTAAATCAGCAAAGCAAACAATACAATCAGCAAAAGATGTGGGATATACCGAACCAATAGAACACTTTGAGGGGATATTACCAAATGATTGGCACAATCACATTCATCATGATGGAAATGATATTTTTCACATATATAGAAAACCTGATAATGTAGCTGCTTGTTTTGCATCACACTATTTACTGTGGAAAAAGTGTATAGAACTAAACGAACCCATATTAATTTTAGAACATGATGCAATATTTAAACAGAATATTCCAGATATAGACTTTGATATGTGTATTACGTTTGGTAGACCTAGTTATATTAGACCATTTCAAATGATTTATGAAGAACCAATTCATGGAGTACAACCATTAATTCAAGAAAACTTTTTAGGACATCATGCATATGCAATTAAGCCTGAAGCTGCTAAAATATTTTGTGAAGATGTGGAATCGAGAAAACTATCTGCAAATGATATATGGATAAACAAAAACATATACCCATGGTTACAGGAATATAATCCACATCCAATTTGGGCAGATACACAATTTTCTACTATTCAGGAGGATTGGAGAGGAGATGACAGTGCTCCTGATATAATGGATAATTATAGATTTTCTTTCCCAAATCTACCAATGTGGGAAGCTGGTACAGAAGAAAACAAATACGTAACTAAACATTTTCTACATTGTTTAACTACACCACAATCAGAATCATATATTGATGTATAAATGAAACTATCAAAAGAATGGAGTGAAGTAATTCCAGATTATTGGGAGTATAAAAAAGATACGTGGTTGGGAACTCCCATTGAATCTAATAAATTTCTTTTGGTTAGTTGGAGAATGTCAGGATCTGAATTTTGTAAAGAATTAATAAGAGAGAATTATCCTGAAACAACATTATTAACTCAATGGGCAAAAAGTCATACTGTATTAGATAATCAGATATCAGATGATTTAATTAATAATGCAAAAACTAAGGTGTTTATGATAATAACCGATCCACGTGAAGTTACAATGAACTTAGCTCACTTTGATAATGGAATTCATGGTTATGAACATGATTACACTAGTGGTACACGTGCAGCGTATGACTCTGTTAAATTTTTAAACGAAGTTGCAAATAAACAAATAAAACTGATTGATTATTATACTAAAAAATTTGGTAAAAATTGTATAGTATTACGATATGAAGATGCATTTCATTATCAAGATGATTTTCATGAAAAAGTATCTAACTTTCTCGGAATAGACCCATTGGGTATTGATGATGTTAGGAAATATAAATGGTCTATATATAAAAACGTTGGGGAATTTTTTAACTTCTTTAAAAATGAAACTTTAGATGAGCACTATATTAGTTATAAGTGGTTTTATGATAAGTGGAACTATCCTATTGGGGGGTTGGCTAATAAAAAATATAATTGGAATATGAATCATCCTGATGTAACTGGTAGACAAAAAACAGAAAACTATGCGGATATGTTGAAACGAAATGGAATATCACAATCGAATAGAACAAACCACCTAGATGAATTCTAAAAAGAATGTTATTATTATATCTGCTAGAAGAAGTGGAACGCATTTACTTACTGACTTAATTGTTAATAATTTTGGGTACGAGAGTATTAAGTACAACTACATAGACTATAGTAAGTTTACAAGTGAAATGCCTATATTTGAATCTCTTATGGATGAGGGTAGTTTTTCTTATAAACAACCTTATGTTAATCATCCAAAAGTTACATGGACTCATTCACACAATCACCAAGACTACCTTAAATATAAACATAGTGATGTAGATAATTTTAACCTAAATAGATTTTTTACCGGATCAAAGGTTATATTAATCTATAGAGATATTCGAGATATAATAACCTCATGTTATCACAGACCGAGAACACAAGAGAAATACAGATCATTTTTTGATTTTTATGATAACTTTGATTTCGATGGATATGAGTTAATTGACCAAAATTATGATAATATATTTGAGTTACTACTTCAGTATTACAAGAATTGGTTTTCTGTTTATATGGCAAAAGAACTTATTGATATTGATATGGAAGTGATATCATACGAAGAAATTATAAAAGATTACGATAACTCACTTAATAAGATAGGAAAGTTTTTAAAACAAACACCAGCTGGTATTGATGTTAGGTTACCAAATAAAAATAATGAAAACATTATTTATACATCCAATGACTTTAGAAATGGGAAAATTGGTGATTGGGTTGATACTATGGATAAAGATTTCGGTAAATACTTAGGAGAAAAATACCAGATTGATTTGGGTATAGGATTTAATTACTTTCTAAACGATACTCAAATACACAAATACCATACACCTACGAGAAACGAGTTTTGTAAAAAGGATTACAACCCTAACTTAATAAATTTAGAAAAACAATTAAAAGAATATACAAACAAATTTAACTTCTTTAAAGAGGGGGATGTAAAGAAATTAATCGATAACAGATACAAAGATGCAATTCAGAAATCAACAGATTTCAGATACTACCATAAAGTTTTCTATTACGATAACTATATCTTAAAGTTTCATTATCCATGCAAAGCACCTTTAGATAAAGATATATTTGATAAGGTAGTGCCTACTGCATCTAAAGAACAACTTTTAACTATTTTTAAAACAAATGATTTTTTATATGAAAGTGGTATTGTTCCTAAATTATATGATGTAGGAATGTATAAAGGAATTTTGTATGTTATACAGGAAAAATGTCCAAAAGAAAATGTTATTTGTGAAAAGTATAACATATATCCACAAGCCGGTGATTGGAGTTGGGTTGTAGATTTAGATTTAAAATCAGTAATGTTAAATCATTTTTACAAAGCACTTGATAATAATATACTACTAACTGATATGTTTAACGTATATAATTGTGCTTTTGATAAAAATGGTGATTTAAAATACTTTGATTTAGATGGTATAAAGTATTATGAGTCCAAAGAAGAAATGATTAAATCAGAAGACTATAAAAATACGTTAGGTATAGTAAAGGAGATAAATAAATTTGGTAAATCCAAATAAATTTCGTATATTAGTAAATTATAAAAGGTTATAAACAATGAACGGATATGTAATACATTTACCAAAATCAAAAAAAAGTAGTAAATCTGCTATTGATGTATTACATTCTGTACATACAAATACTTCAATTGAATGTAAACTATGGGAGGGTGTTGATAGATACAACTCTTGGAAGATGATAACTGATGGTGGGTTCGGATTTAATACTACATCATTTGGAGGAGGTGGTGGTGATATAGCAGCTGAACTCGGTACATTTTTATCACACTATAGTTTATGGAAATTGTGTATCCAACTAGATACACCAATAGCTATTTTTGAAGATGATGCAAAGTTTTCTAAACCGATACATTTATCAAAACACCTTGTCAATGATGAATTTTCAGGAGATGTTATTAATCTAGGTAGACCGAATTGGGGATTGAAATATAAAGATGAAACAGAATGTCCTGATGTGTTACCAACTGATTATAAGAGTGGTATTATATTGAGAAATGTGTGTAATAAAAAACACAACCCTTGGGTTGTTTATAATGAACTATCATTAGATGAACAATCAGAATTATGTGATTGTGATTCACAATGGTTATTTGGTGCACATGCATATATCATAACACCAAAAGGAGCTACTAAACTTGTAAATCAAGCATCTGTAGAAATAAAACCAGCAGATGTTTTTATTAATCAATCGGTTGTTGATATACATGATTTACATCCACTATCAGTTAAACAAATAGGTAATGGAACATTAATACAACCATCATTAAAAGATAATTGGGATTATTAATAATACAAAATTAAAATGATAAACTTTATAATAGCATTTGCTACTTACGATAGCACCAGGCACATTAATCATGCAGAGTGGGTTGATACAAATGATGATAGGATAATATTATCAACAATACAAGCAATTCGTAATATCAATAAAGTACATTCTAATGTTGATAAGAAAATTATATTAGTTGATAATACAAACACATTTCCGGATATTGAATTGCCAAATTTAGAAATCATTAAGGGGTGGCAATATCTACCAGAAGATGAGGTGATGGAATTGGCTAAGATGAATGGTATTGTAATAGATAATATTAAAACACAATCTATGTGGGCTTCACTTGCATATAATGTTGGTATAGCTCATGCAAAAAAAGATTCTAGATGTAGTTATATAGTACTTCAGCATAACGATATAACTTACCACACAGGTATATCCTTATATGATATCATAGAAGATATGGAACAGATGAATTCCAAATACGTATCACTTGATTATAAGAAGGTAACATTATCTGCATATGCTACACACAAAAAAATATTTGATGATTTAAATAGTACAACAGGAATTAGTCCTTTAGATGGTGGTTACTTAAAAACAAAAACTTTAGGTTTAGCTGATTGTTATTTCTTTTTAGCATCTAATGAGTTTTTTGATGATTATAGTGTAGATTGGGAATATGGAGATTCAAATCACGGAGCAACCATACGGTGTTTACAAAATGGATGGAATACTATACATCTAGGTCCTTTTTATGATAATCCCAATTTTGAAACAGAAAATGGAGCAAGGACATATGAGTATCAGTTAGTTCCATTTATTACTCATCTAAAAGGAGGATTTTCCGAACACAAAATGTCAAACTCTTTATATGAAGAAGAACTTACAAAATATCTTAATACATTAGATTTAGAAACTAATAAAACTAAAACATAATTATGGATGTAAATTTAGGAAACACATTACGGAAGTTTATAGTAAGTAAAAAATATTTAGAAAAATATAATTCTAATGTATATACACATACCTGTGTGATAGTAAGGGATGGTAAGATACGTATACAAACTAATGCAGGTTTGGATAAAAAGGGAGTAAGTGTCATTAATAATTTCATTAATAAATCTGAGTTTGAAAATATAATACTTTCAGTACGTACATCAAAAGAACCCTTCTCGGATAACTATCCAAGTGATAATTTACTTAGACAATTATTAAATAATCGTAATAATAAAAATATTGTATTATTTAATCAAGAGCCTTGGCCGGAACCTGTTCCTAATTTTTCTAATTCAAATTTAGTTATTAGATTTGGATTTGATGAAGGATGTGAATTTGATAAGCTACAATTAGAAGAACCACTACCACTTTCAGAATTTGGAATACAAGCAGATACTCCCAAATATCAGAATGGAATTTATCATTATTTGGTAAATAATCAAGAAGACTCAATCAATAATAAAAAAATAAACACAATTTAATTTGGAAATTAGAAATAATTTTCGTATATTAGTATAATATGAATTCACTAGATTTAAAATACCAAGGGATATTACAAGATATCTTACTAGAAGGAAAGGAAAAAGGAGATAGAACTGGTACAGGTACTATATCTGTATTCGGTAAACAAATCAGACATGATATGAGTGAAGGGTTTCCTTTACTAACTACAAAGAAGATGGCAGTTAAAACTAT
>ENA-UZWT01002859-UZWT01002859.1-metagenome-genome-assembly--contig:-Day-1-50m-contig-2859_pt1 | contig 9908 bp, 14 predicted proteins | sample MGYA00260338_ERZ794898 | MGnify/ENA metagenome assembly ERZ794898 | reverse complement strand
AAAATAAGTTTTCCAAAATGGAAAATAAGTTTTCCAAAATGGAATTCCAAAATGGAAAAGTGACTGTTAATAAATTTGATTTCTTTTTTTCTTAATTCATTAAAGATATTATGAATATTAATGAAATGATAAAGAAAATTGCAATCAGAGAAGGTTGGAATGAAGATGCTATTGATCGAGGACTGGTTATTAATGATAAAGATAGAAGGAAGCTATCCAATAGATATGACTATGAAGCCCATAAAAGAGAAAGAGTTAATAAACAAAAAGAAAAGAATCATACAATTGTACCTTGTCCTTTGTGTCTACAACCTTATAAGTACAGTAGCTTAACTAAACATAAGAATAATAGGAATTGTAAGAAGATACAAGCTATAATAAAAGAGATGAATAAAGATAGTAGGTAAGTGTTATAAGAATACCTTAACGGTATAATTACTGTTAAGATATAAATTTTTAAGTGTCCGAGAGTAAAAGTAGTGTTTCTATAAATCATAAGTTTAAAATTAAGAAATAGAATCTATTATGTTTAAAATGGGAGAATATCATAAAAATTATTATAAGGAAAACAAAGAAATATTAAAGATTAAGGCAAAGATCAGATATCATAAAAAGAGGAAAAAGATACTTAAATATCAAAAGGACTACAATAAAAAGAACAAAGAAAAGATAAGGAATTATTACATTGCCTATTACCAATTGTTCAAAGAAAAGTATTCCCTTTATAATAAGACTTATTATCAAATCAATAAGGATAGGATTAAATTCGAGAAAACAATTCCAACCTTTGGTGATTTTAAATTTGATAGAGAATATAAAAAAGTTACCATTTTTTTTGATTAATATATTATAAATGACAAGAATTAAGATATTTGACAAGTTTATTGAATTTATGATTAGCATAAGAAATTACTTTAGGAAAAAGAAGCCTATTATTAGACTTTCTTCGAAATAAGAAAAGTTTAGTGCGTTTGCTAATTTTCATTTAAAAGATAAAAATATTATTAATTAAAATGTGTTATTTAATGGACAAGCTATATGCCCATATCAAAGAACTGGAAAAGGAATTGATTCATACAAAGCAAGATCAGCTAAGGTTAGCCGAAGAGGTGTATGTACTTAGAAAGGAATACAAATCCTTTATGTTAGGGTTAGACTATCCAACCGACAGCGATGATGAAGAGTTAGAGAAATAGGTATGTTTTAAAGATATCCTCTTTCTCAATGCATAAAGGATATGTATACATTCCCCAACAATATTGGTACTTATAGAAGGAAATAGGTATTTTTGTTACAGTATTATTACCAAAATAATAATGATCGTTCTTTTTATTCGTTGATTCTTCAATTCGAAAATCCTCTTTGGAATTGTATTGTCCCATTTATACTTTAGTGTATTATTTTAATCTGCTTTAATTGTTTTTATGTAATCACTATATTGTTTAATATTCTGTCTATGGTTTTCTACCACTACAAATACAAAATCGTCCTTTGTTACTAAGGCGTGATATAAGTCCTTACCAATTTGTTTATTTTTCCGTCCACTGGCAATACGGTAGAAATTTTCGTCTAATATCATATCTCTCTCTAATGCCGATGCTATGTTATTAAGATAAATACAATCACAATTAAGTCTTACCGTTCTAGGAATCTTAGTTAATGATTGGCTTAAAATAAAAAAATGAAGACTTAATTCTCCATATTTTGCGTGATGTCTTCCCAATACAGCCAAATTCTCTAGAATACTATTTTTTTTATCCTTTAAAGATACTGCAAAATCATCCACAATCACTGCTGTCTTAATATTAAATTGAAGTTTTTTCTTTGGTTGTAGTCTGTTGTACTCATTCATAGCTTTATAGTTATCTACAATGGTATGTAATTCATCTAACTCCTTAAAACGACAATCGTGTTCAATAAATTCAAAATCAGCAAGAGTTTTTGAGAAAAGAAAAGCACAATTTATTTTCTTAAGTTCTATCATCTTTTTAATAATATATGTAGTAAGGTAGCTTTTTCCTGATCGACGAGATCCCATAACTACGTTAAAACTACTGTTAGGCATTTCCTCAATATTTAATGATTGTATACTATCAACTGTGTTAATACATTCACATTCTTCTTCTTTATTCATATTAATTAAATATTAGATTATTTTCTCCCCTTCGAACATTACATAATCTACATAATACATTTCTAAATTCACCAGACACGTGACTATGATCCATACATTTTTGTGTTTGAGTATTATGATTATCAATGGTTAATAGAACATTACAACAATCGCAATGGGTAGTATTTATATATCGCTTATAAATTTCTTCAAAATTTTCCATTTTTAGTCCATTATATTTCCAATCTGACTTTGTTTTAACTTTTCTTCCTTCTTCTGTTTTATCTCGCTTCCTTCTTGTTTCTTTGTCACGTTCCTTATTTTTTAATCTATATTCTTTTACCGAACCTTCCTTATTTTTAAAATAATATTTTCTATCTCTTATTTTCTTTTGAATCCTACGTTTCTCCTTTTTCAATTCCTTAATAAGTTGTAGTAATTCTTCTTCTCTATTCATTTCAAAAATACAAATAATAAACAAAATGAAAAGAAATCAAATTTATTGTACTATGATTAAATTACCTGGCTCACCATCAAAGGTAATCCCCATAATATAACCCTTATCAATGTCTATCTGTATAAGGTCTTCTAATGTAATCGGTGGCTCCTTTTCCATTTTGGATTTTCCACTTTGGATAATTGTTTTTCCACTTTGGAAATCCGTTTTGGAAACTTTAAGTGGAGCTAAAAACGGAGTATCTGTCTGTGCCTCTCTTTGTAATCTTATGTCTAGATTACTTTCATATAGCTTAAGATCGTGGGCTTTCACTGCTATTTTATTATATCCTAATACACTGGCTCCTATTCCAGCTATGGTTATGTCTTGTTTATCTTCATCTGGGGATAGTTTATTTTTCAATAGAATATCATCTAATAGAAACGGCTTAACTAACTGACATTTTAAAGCATAGGTTAATAGTTTACCAGACTCATCGTGAAGTCTTTTTCCATATTCCTTTATCATTTCTTGAGTTAGGTCTGGGTTGGTAGCTACTCCTTTAAAACAAGTGAATAATGACCCAGCCATTAATGAAAGATATTCATCACTTTGTATGAATTGGATTAATTTATTACTTTCTATTTCCTCTAATGTATAGTTTTCAAAGATACCATTGAACTTATCTTTATTTCCTTTCATTACTTCTAGAATTAAGTTATTCAGACTATTGATTTGTAAGTCATCATCCAAGCAGACTGGAGTTCCTACGTGAATAAAACCAGATGCGACATTTAAATCAATTCCAGCAATAGATTTATGAAAAGGTAAATAGGTAACTATATCGTTTTTGTTAAAGCAACGAAATGTATTGGGACACGTTTCATTAAATAAGTTAATTGTATTAAAATTATCTATAAAGACACGTGGAGAACCAAAGTTAATGCAATAATCTACCTTTATCTTATTTTTGGTAGCAGTGTCGTTCTGATAGACATAATAAGCTAAAGTTGATAAAGCTCCACCGGCTGAATGACCAGAAAAAATAATTGAATTAACACTACTACTATACTTATCTATCTCATTTCTTAATTCATTATAGTATTTATCCAAGACTTGTAAAAATCCAGTATGAGCTTGGACAGATGCCGTTTCCTTTGTCAAAACTCTGGAAAGATTTTCAAAATCCTTAATATTCTGATTTCTTCCAGATCCATTCCAAGTGGAAAGATCATATATCATATTACTGATACTTTCCATACTAGAATAAATACCACTAAAATCATTCTTTGTACCTCTAAATACTACATATAAATATTTACCTACTTTGTTAATTAAAATAGGAAATTCACCCTCTATAAAATACTTATCAGCATCAAAACTAGTTTCTACATCATAAGACTCTTGACATAAAGTTAAAGCATATTGGAATATTTCATCTATGTTTCCACTTTGGAAAGTTTGTTTAGCCGATTCTAAATTCATTTCTTTTCCACCTTTTACTTCCATATTAGATAAATAGGATATTTTAATCTTAATATTGATTATAATCAAATTGACTTGATACTTGGAAATATAAGTCAATATATTTGATAACTCCATTTCCAGCAGTTCCTATTGGTGCAGGAGTATATTTTCCAGTTCCATCTATAAAATATGTTTTAACATTAAAACTAGGTCTTATATCTTCACTATTAAACTCTTGAGCATATTGTGATGTTTGTAAATCAATACTATCGCTAACTGGTAGTAATAAAAAATTATCGTTTAGATTGGTTGTAACTTCAAAACCATTGAAAAAGTCCAAGTCTACAAATACCGATCCATTATATGTTTGTCCTCCAGTTTGAGTATCTTTGTATATAGTTGTTCTAATAAGTGTTAATTTTTGAGCAAAAATCTCCTTTGAAATAGTAATGTTTTCATTTGAATCTGATATACGAATAACTAGTAATCCCATTTATTACAATCAAATATTTTAATTTCAAGCGAACTTTGCGAATGAAAATAAAATAATTTAATATAGAAGGCAATTTAGTTCGTTAGGGCAACGGCTAGGCGACCAGTGGAACTTGTAGTACTATATACCTTAACTGCGTCTTCCACTACTATTACATCATAATCTTGAGGGGTAGCGGCGGCGGCTACAGTATCTTGAAACCAAACTTCAATTATGGGGTTGTTAAGTTCTCTTAAAGATAAGGTATTGGATTGAGTACCTCCACCAGCATACTCCCAAAGTCCAGTTTGAATTTTAGCAATGTTTACTATTTTATCAGTAGAGGCGGAAGAGGTTAAGACTGAAAACCCATTTTTACATAGTTTAGAATAAAATAATTCTACACCTTCAAGATCAAAAATCTCTTGTCCAGAAGCAGTCATTCTTAATCTGTTAATTTGTACTGGTTGGTAATTTCCACCAGTTGCATTGCCTTGTGCATCTTTAGGAGCCCCTTGTCTTCTTACCATTACATAAAAGTTATTTACACAATCGGTATTTTTAAGTTCTACTTTAGCACCTTGTCCAGTTAAGGGCATTACAACCAAATCTCCATCAGCCGAAGCGGTTAGTTTTTGAGAAGTGGCATTCTCATCATAAAATCCTACGCTCATTTGATTGAGTTCCGGTTCGTTGTAGTTTTCTGCTAGGATTTCACTAAAGTCACTTTCATTGTAAGCCTTGTACCTCATTTTTAAGAAACAATCATCATCGGCTATAGTGACAGCAGTTCCAGTATCTACTTGAAGGGGATTTGCTCCCCATCGAATACGAATACTCATAGGCTCATTGAATTGCAAGTTTAATTGGGTGTTGATGTCGGAAAGGAGACCAAACCGAAGGGGTACAACAAATTGGTGGGAGGCAGCAGCAGTTCTACCAGATACACAAGATCTTTCAACAATATTGTATTGAGAAACATCTAAGTCTGAGAATTGACTTACTAAATCGTGATTTGTTAAGGTATCAATCACTTTAGAAGAACTAAGTAATTCTACTCGGTCAATTACGTCTAAAAAGTCGAAAGCACCGATTTGAGTAGTATCACCACCTACTTTGGTATAACAAAGTAAAATTTGCTGAGCGATACCATATTTCATTAGATCAAATACCATCGTTTGATTGGCTCCAAAACTACCACTGGATTTTTGGGTTTTTATATAGGTAGTTGCCGATGCTGGGTAGATGGCTTTGGTTGAGTAAATATTTGGATTGAATTTACTTTGGCTGGAATTTATGGTGTTAATAAGTGCTGAGTTGCTATTCGTATTATTTATCAAACTGGTCATATTATATAACTATACCTAACGTAACTTTCTTTAATTAATTTTTATTTTTTTTGGTTTTATAGTTTTTTGTTGTTCATTGCAAGTTTTTTTTTGTATATAGAATATTAAGAATTCAAAAGTTCCCTTTTTCCCCATCACCAGTTCACCCTTCTTGACCAATAGTTGGCTGAGTTTTTATCATCCTTAGTTAATTTTCCTTCCTTATTCCTAATCCCAGCACTTCTAGCTAAATAAGATTTCCTTCTCTTTTCATCCTTGTGTTGTGTAAAATCCTTCATAGTTGAATCCCCAAAGTGTATAAGCTTCTTTTTTCCATCCTTCATTATGTAAACCATTCCTTTTTTCCCTTTTCTAGTAGATTTCATAGGCTTATACAAAGGCTTATCCATTAATAAATACCTATATATTTTTTCCAAAATGGATTTCCAAAATGGAAAATAATGGATTTCCAAAATGGAAAATAACTATTTCCTTTTTACATTACAAGACAAACATAGAATATTTCTAAACTTTCCAGTTTCGTGACAATGATCCATACTTTTTACGCTTTTGGTACATTGGTCTAAATCACATAAACAAAAATCACAAAATAGTGTAGATTCGAATCTATCATATACATAGTCATAATCATCAATTAATCCCATATGTTTCCAACTACTAATTCTACATTTTTTATTTCCTTCACCCCAATAGTAATTTCTTGCATTTTCTCTTACTCTTTCTCTATTAGCTTCTACCCATTCCTTTTGTCGTTTCTGATTAATTCCTAAAGCTCGTCTTTTAGCATCACTTTTCCTCCCATTAGCCCTTAATCTCTCTCTATTAGCATCAGCCCAAGCGTGTCTATCTTCAATAGTTCTAGCATAATACTCTCTTTGTCGTTCATTATATACCTCTCTCGGATCTCTATAATAATCTGTCCTTTCTGCCTTCAATTGTAGTATTTTTTTAATTTCTAAAACAGCATCCACCATTGTTTCTACACCTTTTTCAAGTCGTTTTAATCTTTTATCCATTTTTAAATTTAATTAATTTATCTTTATTTACAATTAAATCAAATTTATTCAAATAACGCCGAATAAATTATTGGTAATTCCTTTTTAAAAATCTCCTTTATACCCAATGCAATTTCTCTATGCTCTCTCTGACTTGATGGATCAGTTCTTACTTTTAAATAGTGTATCCAAGAGCGTACGCTCCCATTAATATAAATTCTAGTCTTACTATTCATTGGTAGAATCCCCCTAGCACATTCCTTAGCTATTCCTTTGTCTAAAAGTTCATTATACACAATATCAATTTCCTTATATAAAACTTCCATTTTTTTGATTAGTTCATTTCCTATAAAAGGGTCAACCGCATCTATTGAATTCTGTCTATTTTTATGGTCTTGAAGTCTTAGATGGGGAATTACTGGCTTTTCCTCTACTTTAGCATATCTCTGTGAAAATTCTTGAAAGGAAAAACTTCTATGTCTTAGTATCTGTGCGGATATAGCCCTAGTCGTTTCCACCTCTATAACCATATTTGCCATTTCGAATATAGACCAATGACCTTCTCTTATACAATATTTTAATAGTCCCTTTATCTCTTTATTGTCTTGGCGTTTACTTGAAACTCTCGCACAATAACTTATAATATATTCGGCATTACAGGGAATACTAATTAATTTAACACTCATTATATATATATTAGGTATTTAAAATAGTAATTCTAATCGTCCCTGAATAAGTATCCGTTCCACTAGTAACGCTAGGGAAACATAACTTAAAATCTGTAGAAGTGGAACTAAACCCACATATATCAGGTTTAGTAAATCCTACTGGTGATTTTATTATACTAAAATTACCATCGTATCGGTTCATAACTGTTCCAGTAGGAAAAGCTGGATTCAAAAAAGGAAAATCTCCGCTCCATCTAAAGTTTCCATAAACACCAGCACTATTAGTAGGAACTCCTATTATAGTTATTTTAAAAAAATTATTTCCTATTGTAGAAAGAGTAGAAGTCCCACCATCATTTACATTAGTCCATAGAGTAGTACCACTATTAAATAAAACAGTAGGATTATCATCTATAGTAGCACCAGTAAAATTAAAGGTATATTGTTGTGGTCTAAATGAAAAATTATTAAAAAGAATAGGAATATTTTGACCGAATTCTACTTGTGTTTTTTGTATTCGTATAATCTCAGCGTCCGTATTATCCAAGAATAACACCTCACTACTAGCAGTTGCTTGTCTAATTTTTAAATTTAAATTACCAGCACCACTAACATCATTTACTATACTATTATGAATACCAGTAGTTCCAAAGTAAATAGCAGGACAATATATTCTACCACTACCATCAACACTATCAGGCTCTATTCTTACTAAATCAGTAGTCCCTGCGTTATTTTGGAATTTAATAGGACCCCCACTTGCTCCTGATTTAATTAATAAATTATTAGCATCTGCTCCTGATTTGGGTTGAATAAGATTAAAACTATTAGCACCTCCATCTCCTACTCTAAAATTGTCAGTTTGGATTAATCCACCCTCTGCCTCTGTCTGTGGTGCTAGAATAATGGTAGATACAAATCCAGAAAAAGCACTATCAACTATACTTACATATGCCCCTGCCTGACCTCCTCTCATTTGTAAGACATTATCTAATCCAGAAGGTCCGTCTCCTACTTCTTGTTGTTCTATAGTCCAACCTGCTAATCCACTCGTTCTAGTAGTAAATGTTTTAGCGGCACAACTATTATCTCCCCCATTATCACAATTAATAGTGCCAGTAGTAATAGAAGTACCATTATTCAAACTAACACATTCTATATTACCACTAGAATTTATTGCTGTTTTTTGAGTAAATAATCCACCAGCATCTCTAGTTCCTACACTTACTTTTTGACTAAATTCATTAACATTATCATCAAATTTATTAGCACCAGTAAAAGTATTAGCAGCGTTTAATTGGGCTAATTGTTTATAAGTTACATAGCTCGTTTGTGCTGCTGGATTATTTGTTCTATGAAAAATATCATTACCATCGAAGAACATATCCCCAGCACTTACTATATCACCACTACTAGTTTCTATATCACCAACACTAGTAATTCCACCAATTCCTACTCCAATATTACCAGTTCCTAAAACATTAATATCACCATTTCCTTCTAGACTTAAATTTCCATTTCCCTTTATATCTACCCCTCCAGTATTTACTTCTAAACTACCAGTAGTAATAACAATATTATCTGTAGAAGTAATAGTTTGACTAATCATCTTACCATTTGAAATACCATCACCAGTAGCAGTTATATTACCTTGAGTAGTAATATTTCCAGTTCCGTCTATATCTGGAGGAAGAATACCACCTCCTCCACCGCCATTGGTTGGGACAATACCATTAATTTTGACATTTCCAGTAGTACAAATAATATCACAATCACCGCCTACTGGATTAGTTATACTTATTTGTTTACATAAATAATCATCTGTTTTTGCAAAATAACTCATTTTTTATAATTAATAACTATATTTAAATCTTATACTTTTTTGTGGTTTTGAGAAAGGGTTATTCCGAACTTCTCTTTTGGCAGTAACTTCCAGCCCACGATATTTAGTAGCAGTAGTAGGTATTCTAGCTAATTTCCTTTGTTTTTCACCTTGTTTATTTACTTCTGGAATATGGCGATAAACCGGCTCATTTTTTGCTTTTGGTAGCCCATCGGCTCCTTCTCTGAATTCATAACTTGCGACTTCATCAGTCTTGTTTACTTCTTTGCCTTCAATACTAATAATCATATCTTTAGTAGTGAGTGCGTTAATACTATTTTCTAAAATAATTTCCTTAAGTTTTTGTTTTATGTATTCATCTCCACTGATGATAATTCCGATCTTCTCTTCTTTTTTACCAACACTAAGCTTGGCTACAATTTCTTTGTGTTTGGATTGTAAATATTCTAAATTGTTATTGTTTTTATCATATGATACATTTTTCAATTGTTTACTGAATTTCTTAAAAAAATAACTAATATCATCCTTTAATTGTTCTACACTCTTTCCTTCGGTTACAAATCTT
>ENA-UZWT01012733-UZWT01012733.1-metagenome-genome-assembly--contig:-Day-1-50m-contig-12733_pt1 | contig 9945 bp, 16 predicted proteins | sample MGYA00260338_ERZ794898 | MGnify/ENA metagenome assembly ERZ794898 | reverse complement strand
TTATCGCAAATTAAAACTTTGCTACGTGCTAGAATAGGTTTAGCACAAATGACGCTAGAAGACGGCGAAACAGTTATCGAGGCAGACGCTTTAGAGGCTGGGCAAGCTGTTTTTATAGTATCTGACAGCGAGCGTATCGCCTTGCCAGTAGGCGAGTATACGACAGCTGACGGCCAAATTGTAGTAGTAGCCGAAGAGGGTACTATCGCAGAGGTTAAGGACGCTATGGAAGTCGAAAAAATGGAAGACGACGAAGACGAAGAGAAAAAAGAAGAGCTAGAAGAGGTGGTCGTCGAAGACGTACCAGAAGTAGCAGCCGAAGAGGTGGCAGCTATTGTAGAGGCAGTAGTCGAAGTAGTGGCACCAGTTATTGAAGAGGTTAAAGAGCAAGTAGAAGAGCTTTACAGAAAGTTTGAAGACCAAGAAGACAAAAAAGAAAAAATGTCTAGTCAAAAACCAGCTCGCAAGCCAATGAAACATAACCCAGAGGCAAAACAAACAGTAAAACAAAACTTATACAGTCAAGGTGCAAATTTCAATACAACCAAAGACAGAGTATTTAGTAAACTATTTAAATAAAAAATAACAAACGTACAAATTAATAAAAAAATGAGAAAAACAAACTTACGTACAATTACAGGTAATGGGTCAGTAGATAGTATCACAACTAGCTACGAGGGGCAGTACCTAGGCGAAATGATATCCGCAGCTTTATTGTCTGGGGACACTATCGACAAAGGCGGTATTACCGTTAAACCAAATGTAAAATACAAAGAAGTAATTAAGAAATTGTCTTCTACAGGTATTGTAGGCGACGCAACTTGCGGCTTTACAGTAACAGCGGATCAAATTACGCTAGAAGAGCGTATCTTAGAAATTAAGCCTTTCCAAGTAAATTTAGAAATTTGCAAAAAAGACTTTTTAAGCGACTATTTGGCTTTAGAAATGGGCAACAGCGCATACAAAAATTTGCCGTCTTCATTTGCTGACTTTATTATGGCTCACGTAGCAGCTAAAGTAGCAGAGAAAACAGAGCAAAATATCTGGGGCGGTTTAGGTACAAACCCTGGCGAGTTTACAGGTATTACTGAAGAGGCTCTAGCTGACGGTAACGTAAACGACGTACCAGGCGTAACAGCTACAGAGTTTACAGCTGCAAATATTGTAGAAGAGCTAGGCAAAGTAGTAGACGCTATACCAGCAGCAGTTTACGGCAAAGAAGACTTACACTTATATTTACCAACTGGCGCGTTTCAAAAATACGTTAGAAGTTTAGGCGGTTTCGGTGCAGTAGCTGGTAACGGCGGCGGCGCTAACGGCGTAGATAATAGAGGCTCACTTTGGTATGATAACGGCGGCTTAACTTTTGAGGGAATTAAAGTATTTAAGGCCCCAGGTATGCCAGCGGACCATATTGTCGCGGCTGAAAAATCAAACCTATTCTTTGGTACAGCTTTACTAGACGACATGGGACAGACAAGTGCTAAATTGCTAGACATGGCAGACCTTGACGGCTCAGACAATGTCAGAGTAGTACTCAGGTTTCAAGCTGGCGTAAATTATGGGGTATCGCAAGATTTGACGCTCTATACTTTAGCATAATAAAACAAATATTTAATAAAATTAAGGGTAGGTAAGCTCAAAGCCTACCACCCTTTTTTTTTAATAACACTAAAAAACATAAATTTATGAGCTGTAATACATTAAGCATAGGACGTACTTTGCCCTGTACTAGCTCTGTAGGCGGTATTAAAGCCTTTTACGTTGCCAGCTATGGCACGCTAGGGGCCTTAAACGTAAGTTCAACTACAGGAGAGCTAGAGACAATAAGCGGTACGCCTACGCTATACAAATACGACGTAGAGGGTAGCAACGGTTTAGAGCAAGCCATAACGGCTAGCGCTGAAAACGGTAGCGTCTTTTACGATCAAACCTTAACAGTTACGTTGAAAAAATTAGACAAAGCGACGCAATTCGAGCTACAAGACTTACTAAAAGCTAGAACGCATATTTTTGTCGAAGACTACAACGAAAACTATTTTTTAATGGGCGCTACAAATGGCTGCCATAGCTCTGGGGGGTCCATAACAACTGGGCAAGCCTACGGCGACTTAAGCGGCTTTAGCGCTATTACTTTTAACGCGCAAGAAACGCTACCAGCATTTTTTACGGCAGCAACAGTAGTTACTGACAATGAGAGTTCATCACAAATTGAGCCAGCATAATATAAGGGGTTAAATAGGTATATGCTTAGGCTATAAAGAGGGCGCAGAAATGCGCTCTTTTTTTTTAAGCAAAAAACAAAATTATAACGTTATATAGATATGAAAGTATTAAAGCCGACAGCTGACGAGCAAACGTTTTATTTTATACCGCAAAGTTACGACATAACCGAGTTTTTAAGTTTTAGAGACGACCAAACTAACGAAACCGTAATTTATACACCAACTATGGTACAAGAAAACGACTTTATTAAAGTTACTGGCGTTTTTAAGTTAGTAGAGGGTCATTTTTACGACGTAGAGCTAGTTAAAGACTTTGACGTATGGAATACAAATCTAGACTTTTGGCAGCTATCGCAAGACAACTGGGACGACAGCAAACCGATATTAAATTTTGTAGTAGATAAAATTTTCTGTACAGACCAAGACATAGACCAGGCGCAAAATAAAAGGTATAGCATAAATAAATGCGAATACCAAACGCAAAACACTTTCGACAATGACTATATAGTATTATGAAAAAACAACAAAAAAAACCTAGCGTAAAAGGCGGTTTAAAATTTATAAACCTAAACACTTATACGTCGCCAGAAATTATAGAAGACAAAAAACAAGCCTGGGTCAGTTATGGCTCTGACAATTTGTACTATAGCTACCTAAACGACCTTTTTAACGGCTCGCCAACAAATTCGGCAGCTATTAACGGTATTGCGCAGCTTATAGCTGGGCGCGGCGTAGACGCTACAGACAGCAGTAAAAACCCAAACGGTTACGCTGTAATGAAAAAACTATTTACAGACGAGTGTTTACATAAAATAGCCATAGACTTAAAGCTATTCGGACAGGCAAGTATACAGGTAATATACAACCAAGAGCGTACGCAAGTCGCGCAAGTAGACCATTTTCCTATAGAAACGCTACGAGCTGAACGCATGAACGAAGACGGCGAAATTGAGGCTTATTACTACAGCAGCGACTGGGCAGACGTAAAAAACAAAAAAGAATTAAAGCGTATACCAGCTTTTGGTATGTCTAGCGAAAGCATAGAAATTTATTGTATTAAACCATACAAGCCAGGTTTTTATTACTATTCGCCTGTAGACTACCAAGGGGCAACCCAGTATATAGAAATGGAATGCGAAATTTCAAATTTTCATCTCAATTCACTACTTAATGGCATGGCACCGTCGCTCTTAATGAATATGAATTCAGGCATACCAGACGAAGAGACGCAACGCGAAATAGAACAAAAAATTTACAGTAAATATACTGGGACGTCAAACGCTGGACGCATAATTTTAGCTTTCAATAATGGGTCCGAAGAGCAAGCGACAGTCGAAACTATACAGCTGTCAGACGCGCATCAACAATATAGTTTTTTGTCAGAAGAAAGCTCTCAAAAAATTATCATAGGCCACAGAATTACGTCGCCTATGCTACTAGGAATTAAAAATAATACTGGTTTAGGATCAAACGCCGAAGAGCTAGCCAGCGCTAGTATTTTATTTGACAATACCGTAATTAGACCGTTTCAAGACCTTATTTTAAAATGCTTTGACGCTATACTAGCTTTTAACGACGTGAGCTTAAACCTATATATAAAGACCTTACAGCCGCTAGAGTTTATAGACTTAGAAAACGCCAGAACGGTAGAAGAGGTCGAAGAGCAAACAGGGCAAAAATTGTCTATGTCGGCTACAGAAATAGACGGTAAAACGGCTTATAGCACAGTAGAAGAGGCCGAAGCTGCAGCCAAAGAAATAGGCTGTAAAGGACATCACACACACAAACAAGACGGCGAAACGTGGTACATGCCATGCGAAACGCACGACTTTAAAGCGCCTTGCTGGGACGGCTACGAGCAAATAGGTACAAAAATAAAAGACGGCGAAACGGTGCCAAATTGCGTACCATTGAGCGACGCCGACAAAATACGCGAAGAGCTATACAAGCGTTTAATGACAATAGGCGAAGACGAAGACCTAGAAAATTACGACTTAATAGACGCTAGGCCAGCAAACGAATACGACAGCGTTTTACATAGCAGCTTAAATTTAGCTAGCACAGTAAGAAGTACGCCAAGTAAAAAGAGCGACCAAGACACTTTAATACTAAAAGTACGCTACGCATACATGGGCAATAATAACCCCCAGCGCGAATTTTGTAAAAAAATGTGGAACGCTAAAAAAATATACCGCGTAGAAGACCTAGACAGCGACAACCCAAACTATAACGGTAACGCTGACGGCGTAAACCCTGGCTTTGGTATCGACGGCGCAGACAATTATAATTGCTTCCTTTTTAAGGGCGGCCCCAACTGTAGACATTATTTTGAGCGTAGAGTATATTTAAGAAAAAACAATAAAAAAATTACGGTTACAGAGGCTATTAAAAAAATTAACGAGCTAGACCCAAGTTTAAGGTCCGAGGCGCGTATAATTAAAAACCCAAAGGAAGTAGCTATGTACCCAGCAAATATGCCAAATAACGGATATTACAGATAAAACTATGGCAACAGCATTATTTATAAATAGAACAGACTTAGTAAAAAACACTATAATAAACGGTAACGTAGATACGGACCTTTTTATACAGTCAATAAAGCTCGCGCAGCAGACGCATATTTTGCAGTATTGCGGCAGCGCGTTATATGATGAAATTTCTAATAAAATACTAACTAGCAACGTAGACGCGGACACAGAGGCCCTACTACAAGACTTTTTGCAGCCTATGCTTATACATTTCGCTATGGTAGACTACTTGCCTTTTTGCTCGTACCAAATTAAAAACGGCGGTTTATTTAAAACAACCAGCGAAACAGGCGCAAACGTAAGTAAAGACGAAGTAGACTATTTAGTACAAAAGCATCTAAGTAGCGCGCAGTTTTATACTAGGCGTTTTATTGACTTTATGAGTTTTCACGCGTCGGCTAAATTTCCTAAATATTTTGAAAGTAAAAACGAGCAACTATCGCCAGAAAAAAGCGCGGCGTTTACAGGCTGGGTACTATGAGAAAACAATATAAGATAAAAAGCATAAATGTAAAAAAGCTAGTAAGCTATTTACGTAAAGACAAAAAACAAAAAAATGGCAAATACAACAAACTGGGGTAGTATTTACTGTCCTATGGTTACTAACGGCGGCTGGGGCAATATAGAAAATACAGACAGCATAAATATAAGCTCAAAACCTAGCTGTTTTAGACCTTAATAAAAAAAACATAAAAAAATGAGTACATTAACAGGTAAAAAAATATCGCAAACGTACAAGGGTTTATTAAAAACTAGCGACGAAACGCCTTTGTCGGCAACGCCTAAAGCAATTACAGACGGTTTAGGCAACAGCTCTGGTATAAAACTAGATACAAACGGCAATTTAGATGCTGAAAATACTATAAGTTTTGGATCACTTAAAGATACAGCCGAAAACGTTACTATAAATAAGTTTATAGACCAGGCAGACGGCATAGCAAACAATGACGACGACGTTAGCTTGCCTACTAGCGCAGCTGTAAAAGACTATGTAGACCAGACAATAAGCGCCGAAGACTTAGACACTAGCGGCAATACTGGTACAGGCAGCGTAGACTTAGACAGCGAGGTTTTGCAAATAAGGGGTATTAATGGCATAACTACAAACGCTTTTGAAAACGCTATAGACATTAACGGTAGCGCGCTAGAAACGTCTATAAACACTAATACAAGCGACATTTCTACTAACGCTACTAACATAACAGCCAATAATAAAGCAATTAAAGAGCGTACAGCTGGTATAACAATAGGCGAAACAACTAACGGCGACAGAGCAAAAGACTTTACGTTTCAAACTATAAATTTTGGCGGTACCCCAAATAGTCAGTTTATTATGAGCCAGCAAGGCAGGTTTACTACTAAAAGTTTAAAAGTACAAAACGCCTTAGAAAGTACGGCAACCGAAAACAAATTTATAAATAATGGTAGAGTAGAGATAGGCGCAAACCAGCAAACTTCTGGCTTTAGTAATTTGTCTTTAGGCTTAAACAATACTACCACAAGTAGTTACACTTTAATAAGTGGCACAGGTAATACAATACGAAATTCTGTAAATGGTTTTATATCTGGTCAAGGCAATAACATAGACGAAAGCCCAGAGGGTATAGCTTTAGGCGAAAAAAATACTTTAAATGACGCGCCAAGCTCTATAGCTATAGGCGAAAAAAACCGTATAGATGGCGTATCTGTTACTCAGTCGTCGGTACGTTCACAAGCGTTCGGTTTTAGTAATAATGTAGAGGGTTATTCTAGTATGGCAGTAGGCGGTCAAAACCAAGTTACTACCGCACAAAATGGTTTTGCTTTTGGCTTTAAAAACAATATAGGCGGCGACAGTACAAATTTTGCAATAGGCGAAAATAATAAACAATTACTGGGTAGAGGTGGTTATATGATAGGCGGCAACCTAAACGGTAAAACAAATACTATGGTTATAGGCTACAGAAATGACGCCACAAAAAGACCGACGCCAGACCAAGGAAAAGGCTTGTCTGACACGCGTTTTGAAATAGGGGTAGGCGACGTAAACGACCATACAGCTATGATAATTACAGAGGGCGGCGCAATAATAAGCGGCGTACCGCAAATAGCTAGAATAATATTACCTACAATAATAGCTTTTGACTTCGAAACAGACAACGAAGCCGCGCAAAAAGGTATACCAATTGGCGGTTTATATCATTTTAAAGGCAACCTAAGAATAAGAGTATCTTAAAAAATGAGTATTACAGATTTGAAAATATACGCCTTAAACTTTAGCAGTCTAGCAATTAGCATGACAAACATAGACTTAATTTTAAAACTTACTCTTTTAGTAGTTACTATAGGATATACTATACATAAATGGTATTTAATGAGTAAAAAAAATAACGAAAAATGAAATACATTATTAAAGGCTTACGTTTTTTAGCTGACAAATTAGAAAATTTTAAATGCGCGGTCCATAGAAACTGGAATATGTTTTTAGAGAGCCTTAAAAGTAAATGCGTATGCGAAAAATTAACAAAATAATAGTGCATTGTACGGCTACGCCAGAGGGTAGAGACGTAAGTATTGACGAAGTAAGACGCTGGCACGTGGACGGCAGAGGCTGGCGAGACATAGGCTACCATTTTTTGATCCAAAGAGACGGTACAATAGAAGAGGGGCGGCCAATAGAACAGACAGGCGCACACGTAAAAGGCGAAAACTGGGACAGCATAGGCGTAGCGTATGTAGGCGGCATGACTAGCTACGGCGAACAAAGCGAGCCAAAGGACACTAGGACAGACGAACAAAAAGACGCTTTAATAGACTTACTTTGTCAGTTAAAAGACACTTACGGCGGTTATATATACGGGCATAATAATTTTAGTAATAAGGCTTGCCCCTGTTTTGACGCAAAAACTGAATACGAAAATATAAGCAATAGATATTAAATGTTTTTTAGTATAATATTATTGTTTCCTAGTAGTTTTATAGTAGGTTTAAATTACTACCCAGCTGACGAAACGACAGACTTAAACGAAATAAACATATACTTATTTATAATACAATTAAAATTAGCCTGGTATGAAAAAAATATTTAACTGGTTTAGTAAAGGGGTTATAGGCGAAATAGGCAAAGTAATAGACGACTTATTTACTAGCGACGAAGAGCGTATACACGCTAAAAACGAAATACTTAAAGTACTTAAACAACAGCAATTAGAGTTACAAAAATTACAGACTGAAATTATAGTCGCAGAGGCTAACGGCAACTGGCTACAGCGCAGCTGGCGTCCTATCTTAATGTTAGCTTTTGGTTTTATAGTTATTTACGTAAAATTTTTAGCACCATTATTTAATTTCAATATACCACCTTTAGAAAACGAGTTCTGGGATTTATTACAAATAGGTATAGGCGGCTATGTAATAGGCCGTACAGGCGAAAAAATAGCAAAAGAATACGCCAGTACCAAAAAATAGTTTAAGGCCCTTAAAAGGCCTTTAAAACGGTTATATTAGTATATGTATATGCTAGTATATATATAGTAGTCTAGTATATAGTAGTATTTATATATAGTAGTTATATACAGTAGTCTACTATATAGTAGTATAAAATATAAATAGTTTTCTAAACAACAAACTTTTTTCTTTATTTTTTTATAAATTATAATTTCTTAGTTTTACGCTAGGATCAAAAAAGCATAATGTTAAGCAAAAAGTCTAAAAAGCCTACAGTTACCAAACTAAAAAAAAAGCTAGACACTATTTTTAGTAAATACGTACGTTTAAGTCATGCAGACATAAGCGGCTTTGTTAAGTGTTTTACTTGCGACGTAAAAAAATACTGGGAGAAGGACGGCATGCAAGCTGGACATTTTATAAGTAGAAAACATACTATAACGCGCTGGGACCTTAAAAACGTTATGCCACAATGTTATAGCTGTAATTGCCATTTTTACGGCAGACAATATATTTTCGGTAAAAACCTAGACAAAAAGTTTGGCAGCGGTACAGCTGAAAGCCTTTTACAAAAAAGCCGTCAAATGCAAAAAAATACTGTAGCAGACTTACAAGACTTAATTAAATTATATACTGACAAATTAGACCAACTAACAAAAAAATAGTATATTTGCCCCAGTAGAACGCTAGTTTTACTATGTTATATCGTAGACAAGAGACAGTTTTTTTTAAGGCTGTCTTTTGTTTTTATAAACAATTTGTGTATATTGCAGTCAATTACGATATAATAAAATTATGCAGCACACTACAGAATACCTACTCGCTAGAGTAGCAGCTCTCGAAAACGAGGTAGAAAAATTAAACAACCAACTAGAATACCAAAAGGCCAAGTCCGAAACGTTACAAAGCGCTTTAGACGAGGCCTATTTATTTATATAACCCTTAAAAATAAAAACAATGAAAACAGGCAAAATAACCCACCTAGAGCCTAACGGCCTTTGGAACGGTTTAACTAAGTACAAAGTTACTTTCGCAGACGGCAACCAGTATACTTTTTTCGCAAAAGGTAATTTTAAATTTGCAGTAGGCGAAACAATTAGCTACGAAGTTACAAACGAAGAGTATCGAAACGCAAAAGTAAGCGCAGACGAGTACAAAAAAGACACGCAAACAAACACTACGCCAAACGTAAGTACAAGTTTTGTAAGTAAAGACATTTTAATTATACGCCAGACCTGTATAAAAGCCGCGGCAGACTTTAACGCCAGGCGAGCTGTAGGGTCAGACCAAGTAATTAAAGACGCCGAGCTAATGTTTGACTGGATAACAAAATAATAATTAACCCTTAAAACAATAAAAATGAATACTAAATACGAAAGTGAGTTTGTCAATAGTTTTGTCGTAAAAGACGAGCCTAAATTTGACTGGATAGCAGCAAAGCTACATATTAAAGCGTCTGAATTTGTAGACTTTTTACGTAAGCATAAAGACCATATAAAAGCAAATAACGGTTTTATGTCTATAGACTTACTTAGAGCGCAAAAGGACCGTACAAAAATGTACGCTAAGTTTACAAAAATTAACAAGCAAGCGTTAAAGAGTGAAACTAAAAAAGTAGAGACGTCAGAGTTTATGCCAGACCGCGAAGAGGTTACGGCAGACGACGACTTACCGTTTTAATTTTAATTAATTTTATATAAGGGTAGTAGAAATACTACCTTTTTTTTTATATTTAACCAAAAACTACGATATGCTAGTAAACTATA
>ENA-UZWT01005429-UZWT01005429.1-metagenome-genome-assembly--contig:-Day-1-50m-contig-5429_pt1 | contig 9971 bp, 8 predicted proteins | sample MGYA00260338_ERZ794898 | MGnify/ENA metagenome assembly ERZ794898 | reverse complement strand
AGTAAATTTTAAAAATTAATACCTTTTTGAACTTTAAGGATTAGACTATTTCCGAATTTGCTAGAGATAAAATTAAATATTGAAAACTACTGAAAAATGACTTTTTACAATCCGTATTGGTGTATCTTTTGGTGTATTTTGAATAGTATAAAATGTTAGTTATAAATGCTGCGATAGATTTTAGACTTGAAAGAAGTGTTTTGCATTTGCTTTCTTTATGATCTGATTAAAAAAGTAATTGACTAAAAAGACGCTGGTTTAATTATTGATTATACTTAGTTAACCATGTTTCTGCATCGTTAAAATTTAAAAAACATTGACAAGGACAAACGGTTTTTGAACTTTTTAAAGTTAACAGTGTATTTACAGCTATTTTTTTAAGAGATGAACGAAGTACAATCGCTATAGCTGAGGAGATTTGGATCGTTTCAGTTGAAATAAGTGATTTAATATCATCAATAGATGACTTATCCATTTTTGTTAAATCTAAAATTAGAGGTTTTTTAACGCCTTTTAGTAGGTGCTTAATTGAGTTGGTCTGCTCAATAACATAAACTTTTTTAAAACCACTATGAGTGTTCATTTTACTGACAATTATTCCGTTGTTTGTAATGTGAATACTATTTGTTGTTGTTCTTAACAATTTCGGTTTATTTGGATGTAAAAGTAGCAAAATCCTTAAATATAGGACCTCTAGTAAAAATTACTTTTTAACAAAAAAAATAACAAAGTCTTATTTTCCTCGGCCTTGAATTACAACTAAAATGGTATGAATTAGAATTTTAAAATCAACTAATATGGACCTGTTTTCCATATAGATTAAGTCAAATTTTAATCTTTCAACCATTTCATTTACATTTTCTGCATAGCCATATTTCACTTGTCCCCAAGAGGTTATTCCTGGTTTAACTTTGTGCAAGTAATTGTATTGAGGCGCTTTTTGAATGATTTGATCAATAAAGAACTGGCGTTCTGGTCGAGGGCCTACTAAACTCATTTCACCTTTTAAAACATTAAAAAATTGTGGTGTTTCATCGAGCCTTGTTTTGCGTAAAAACTTTCCGATTGAGGTAATTCTTGAGTCGTCATCTTTTGATAAGGCTGGACCATTTTTTTCAGCATCAGAGTACATCGATCTAAATTTTATGATTTTAAAAGGAATACCCTGTAAGCCTATTCTTTCTTGTGTGAAAAAAATAGATCCTTTAGATGTTGTTTTGACGATAAGTGCAGTTAGTATATAAAATGGTGCACCTAGAGTTAATACTGTAACTGAAATGAAAATATCAAGAACTCTTTTTAAAATGAATTGCCAAGAGGAAATAGTACCTGAATTAATTTCAATTAAGGCGGCATGAAGTATTGAGTTCATTTTAACCTGTCCGGTTAAAATATTATACAAATCAGGTATTATTTTAAGCTTAACATCATTGGCTTGTACAAGTGTTAATATTTTTTGGATAGCTTCATGTTCTTTTGATTCTAGTGCAATAATTATTTCTTCAATTTTATGTTTAGAAATGATTTCGTTAGCCTTTTCGTATGTTCCTAAATGTTTTAGGTGATTGCTTAAAAGGTAGTTGTCTTTATTGGGGTCAACACTTAAAAATCCAATAAATTTATAACCTGCTGACTTTTTTGCTGTTTCGAGTTCATTGAATAATTTGGATGCCCTTTCATTACTTCCGATAATAATTGAGTTAAAGCCTATGGTGCGATTGTGTATTTTTTTTGCAGTTGCTGAAGTTATTAAAAAACGAAAAATACCGTTAAGAACAAATTGTGCTGAAAATAAAAAACCTAGGCTTTTGTAGTATGCAATATATTGATTGTTATTAAAATCATCTAGAACGAAAACAAAAAATATAACTAGGCATCCAAGTAAAGATGATACAAATACTTGAGCAAGTTCCTTTAAACGTGATTTTCTAAAAACGTTTAAGTATAAACCTTGAATTCCATAAAGGAGAAGCCACCTGAAAGGTATAAAAAACATACCAAGCCAAAAGCGATCGTTTTGTAAGGTAAGCTGCCAATTAAATTCATATGGAAATTCTATGAATGATTTTCTGAAAATAAAAAAAAGAAACCAAGCGAACGCGCTAGTTAAGTAATCACTTATGACAAACTTAAATATTTCGTTTTTTTTATTCATAACAGAGATATAACTTATAAAGATAAGTAAAGGAAATTTTAATTAAAGCAGTTCATAATTGAAAAAAAGAAGGCATTAAGTTTTTTGAAACTTTTAAACGAATGTATAAGAATGCAAAAAGTTAAACAACAATACTAGCCATTTTTTAAAGAGTTTTTCTTAAAGCTTTTTATATGTGGTTCCCTTTTAAGTTTTTAAACAACATATTATAGTAAATAATGCTGTTAACACTCTTTTTTGGTTACTTAACGATAATTTTAGTTGGGTTGGGAAATTCAGTTGATAACATCTGAATTAAATCATTAATTTAAAAAGCCGATCAAAATTTTGATCGGCTTTTTAAATTCTCGATGTGTTATTTTACAATTACAAGCCACTCTTTATGAGAGTGGTTTTGATTTCTTTTAATTGCTTCTAATTCATTTTTTAGATGCGTTGAAATTTTTCTTTCTGATACAGGAGGTAATTCATAATCAATTCCGTTCCTCCCAAACCCAGAAATATGAGTGATTGTTACAGCAGTACCTGTTCCAAACATGTCTTCTAGTTTACCTGCTTTCTGAGCTTCAATTACCTCATCAACCGATAAAGGTCTTTCTTCAACTTTGTAGCCTAAGTCGTTTGCAATTGTTAAAACTGCATCACGTGTAATACCACCTAATATGGTTTCGCCGGCGGGAGGTGTAACTATTTTGCCATCAATAATGGTCATAAGGTTCATTGTTCCGCTTTCTTCGATATATTTATGCTCTGTAGCGTCAGTCCAAATTAATTGATCGTAGCCTTCTTCAGCCGCTTTTTTGGCAGGAAGTAAAGATGCTGCGTAATTACCAGCTGCTTTTGCGAATCCAACGCCACCTTTGGCGGCTCTAGAATAATGATCTTCAACTTTTACTTTAACGGCAGCGTCATAGTATTTATTTACAGGACAAGTGAAAATTACCATTTTATAAGTTTCGGAGGGAGCAACACCAATAAATTCGTCAGTAGCGAAAATGAACGGTCTGATATAAAGAGCTCCATCTTCAGTTTTAGGAATCCACTCCTTGTCGATTTTCACAAGTTCACTTAATCCATCCAACATGATTTGTGGGTCAATGGTAGCCATGCAAAGTCTCTCACAAGATCTATTTAAACGTGCGAAATTATCAAGAGGTCTGAAAAGCACTACATTTCCATCAGCATCTAGATGCGCTTTCATTCCTTCAAATACAGATTGACCATAGTGAAGAGAATTAAAGGCAGGGTTAAACTCAAGATTTTGAAATGGTAAAATCTCGAAATTTTTCCATTCTCCATTTTCAAAATCTGCCATAAACATATGGTCAGAAAAAACTTTACCGAAGTTGATGTTTGCAAAATCTACTTCAGATAAACGCGATGCGTTCGTTTTGTTAATTTGAATTTTTGTGTTTCCCATGCTTCTCCCGAAATTATCGAACATACTAATTTATATAAACGAAGTTTAATTCTTCCATGTTCAGTGGATTAATAGTTTAAATGGTTGATTTTTTGTTTGAAATGTGCTTTTAACTTGATGAATTTCACAAACCTGACAGGTTTTTTTAGTTTAACTGTATGGTTGTCAGTTTTATCTTTGCTCAAACGTACAATTTGTCAGGAAAGTTAGAATTAACTGAATTGGCACTTACCTTGTTAGGAACAGATAAATCAAAATAATTTAAAATGGCAAAAGGAAATATTAATGTTCAAGCGGAAAATATTTTTCCAATCATTAAGCAATTTTTATACTCTGATCAAGAGATTTTTTTAAGAGAATTAGTTTCGAATGCTGTTGATGCATGTAGAAAACTTCAAGCGCTTTCTTCATTGGGAGAGGCAAAAGGAGCTTTGGGTGAATTACAGGTTGAAGTAATTGCAGATAAGGAGGCGAATACATTAACAATTCGTGACAACGGGCTGGGAATGACAGGAGAGGAAATTGAGAAGTATATTGCTCAAATAGCTTTTTCTGGAGCAGAGGAGTTTGTTCAAAAATATGAAGATAAAGCAGATGGAATAATTGGTCACTTTGGTTTAGGGTTCTTTTCAGCATTTATGGTTGCAGACAAAGTTGAAGTTTTTTCCAAGTCTTACAAAGAAGATACTTCAGGGGCAAGATGGATTTGTGAAGGAAGCACAGATTATGACTTAGATGACGAAGTAAAGGAAACAAGAGGTACTGATATTATTCTTCATATTTCTGATGATGCAAAGGATTATTTAGAGCAGAATAAAGTTTCGGAACTTTTAAATAAGTACTGTAAGTTTTTACCAATTGAAGTGAAGTTTGGGACTAAGGAAGAAACTTTACCTGCTGCAGAAGTTAAAGAAGGTGAAGAAGCTCCGGAGCCAGAGACTATCACGGTGGATAATGTAATAAATAATCCAACTCCAGCTTGGACAAAAGCTCCCGCTGATTTAGAAGATGTAGATTACAAATCATTTTACCGTGAGTTGTATCCAATGTCTTTTGAGGAACCACTATTTCATATTCATTTAAATGTTGATTTCCCGTTCAACTTAACAGGAGTTTTATACTTCCCTAAGTTGAGTCACAACATGGAAGTTCAAAAGAACAAAATTCAATTGTACTGTAATCAAGTTTTTGTTACTGATCAATGTGAAGGTATTGTTCCAGATTTCTTAACGCTTTTACACGGTGTTATTGATTCTCCAGATATTCCGTTGAATGTTTCAAGATCTTACCTACAAGCTGATCAAAATGTAAAGAAGATATCATCTCATATTACTAAAAAAGTTGCTGATAAATTAAAGCAGTTAGCAACAAAAGAACGAGCAGATTTTGAAAAAAAGTGGGACGATATCAAAGTTTTTATTGAGTTTGGTTTGTTAAGTGATGATAAATTTGCTGATAAGGCGAAGAAATTCATGCTTTATAAGAATGTTAAAGAAGAATTTTTCTTAATTGATGAATACCTAGAGAAAATTAAGGCTACTCAAGAAAATAAAGAGAAGAAAACGGTTATTCTTTATACGCATGACGCAACAGCTCATCACGCAGCAATTGTTAAAGCCGAAGAAAGAGGGTATGATGTTTTAGTATTGGATACTTCTTTGAGTTCTCATATGGTTAATAAATTAGAGCAGAGTTTAACAGATGTTACTTTTGCTCGAATCGATTCTGATACAATTGATAAATTAATCTCTAGAGACGAAGAAATTCCAAGTAAATTATCTAAAGAAGAGGAAGAGAAGTTAAAGCCAGTAATTGAGGGTATTGTTAACTCTGGAACTTACCAAGTGCAATTTGAAAGTTTAAGTGAAACTGATGCTCCTATTCAAATTACTCAAAGTGAGTTTATGAGAAGGATGATGGAGATGCAAAAAGTTGGAGGACAAGGTGGTATGATGGGGAATATGCCCGAGTCATATAACTTGGTTGTAAATTCGAATCATCCTTTAGTTGGGAAAATTTTGAATGAATCTGACACTGCTGTTCAATCTAAATTGGCGAAACAAACTGCTGATTTAGCTTTGTTATCTGTTGGACTTTTAAAAGGAAAAGATTTAACAGATTTCGTGAATCGATCAATCGAGATTATTGAATAACAGATTATTATTTATTAATTCAGAAAAAGGGTAGGTGTTTAACCTGCCCTTTTTTTTTAAGTAAGGATTATTTTATTTTAAATTTGAAGAAGTGTTTATCCGTAAATACAATTTAAATAATTAGTTTGAAAACAAATGGCTTGTTCATATATTCGATAATTATTGTAAAGAAAGCTAAAGTGTTGTTCTTTGCTTTTACATTATGTTTTTTTTTTATTGGTTCAGCGGAATCTACTTATTTTACAGTTAAAGAGACGCCTCCAAATTGCAAAATGGAATTTAAAAATGGTTTTGTAATCATTACCGATACTATTTCAGGTAAGGTTATTTCATTTGATCTCCCTGGGAGCGGAGAACAAGCATTGAATGTTGATGATTTTGGTGACTTAGCTTTTGATGAGCCTGAAGAGCATCCAGAAAATCGGGCTAAATTTGAAATTTCATTAGGATTGGCAATTGTTTTGGTTGTTGGGTTTTTAATTAATCTTCCTTTCTTTCTATATTGGGCAAAGAGGCAAAAAGGTTCGGATGAGGTTTTGTTTTATAATGTTGAAGGCAAGTTTACTTACTTTTCTGTTTTGGTATGGATAGATCAAATTGAAAGTTTGTACAAATCTCCTCTAACTATCGAAAGGAAAAAGATTGAGCATTATTATTCAATATCTAATAAAGCTAATAAGGCACTTACTATTTTTTCTAAAAAAATTCATGATGAACTTTTAATAAAGGCATTTGGAGAAAATATGATAAGAACAGCCTTTAATCGAATGAAACTGTATTCGAAGTTGGTTTTTTTATTGGATATTTCCATTTTATTAATAATCCTGTATTCAACAATTTTATTTATAAGTATAACTACTTCTTGGATAGCGGCTGTTTTTATGGGGACTTTTATGGGGATTATGATAGCTGCACCTATTTGGCTAATTTTACATTTAATATTAAATCATTCTCTTAAAAGAGTGGCAAAAAGAGCTATTGATAATGGTGACGGGACTGCCCTTCGGATTATTATGGCTCAGTTTTTTGGTGCTTTCGGAGGTTTGTTATGGAAAGATTTATACCATATCCAAGGTAAATCCACATGGTTAATGGCTAGAAAAAGTAGGAGAGGGTACTTCTAGTATTATTTTATATCCTTCAATTAAGGTTGAGTTACATTAAGAAAGCATTTAAAAATTATGATGAGTCCCTACATAACCTATATTATTTTAGGAATAACAATATTAACTTCCATAAGGTGTTTTAAAGATGAAGCTATAAAAAGAAAGCTGATTTTTAATGCTTATTTGATTAAACAAAATAAGGATTGGTATAGGTTCCTATCTCATGGAGTAATTCATGCCGATTGGATGCACTTAATCTTTAATTGTTATGTGTTGTACATTTTTGGTGTTCAAGTTGAATTTGATTTCGTGCAGGAGTTTGGAAGGGCGAAAGGATTGTTTAATTATGTTTTGTTATACGTTGTAGGTTTGGCAGTTAGTAGTTTTTACAGTTATGCTCAAAACTTAAATAACCCACATTATAATGCTTTGGGTGCTTCTGGCGCTGTATCGGGTGTATTATTTAGTTTTATAGCTTTTCATCCAACGGTTGATTTGAGTCTGATGTTTATTCCAATACCTATAAAAGCTTGGGTTATGGGTGCTTTATATTTAATTTATTCAAATTACATGGCCAAAAAAAAGTTAGACAATGTTGGTCACGATGCCCATTTTTGGGGTGCTGTTTTCGGATTTGTGGTTACCTTTATATTTAAGCCTGAGTTGTTTGGGGCATTTATCGATAAAATACAAGATTCGTTATGATAAATAAAGCAGTTTTTTTAGATAGAGATGGGGTAATAAATCATGATCCTGATGATTATACTTACTTGTTGGAAGAAACAACAATTTTACCAGGAATAATTAATTTCGCTAAACAGGTAAAAGCAAAAGGCTATATAATTATTGTAATTACAAACCAAGGGGGGATTGATAAAGGTAGATATACCCATGAGCATGTAGCTGCCGTTAATGATTTTATAGAAAAAGAATTCGCTAAAGAAGGCGTTAAAATTGAAGAGTTCTTTTATTGTCCTCATCATAATGCTATTCAAGCCTGTTTATGCCGTAAGCCAGATTCTCTTTTAATAGAAAAAGCTTTGCATCGATATAAAGCAGATCCTTCGAAATCATATTTCATAGGCGATAAATGGAGAGATACAGAGTGTGGAGAGAAAGTAGGTGTTAAAGGAATTAAAATAGATGTTAATGTAATTAGTGATAATTTAATTAAATTAATTGATTAAGTTATGATGGAGTTTGATAATCTAAACGGATTTTTAAGTGAAAAAGGAGATAAGCTTTTTGATACTTCTAGTCGTGCCTTGAAATATGGAGATGGAGTTTTTGAAACATTAAAGGTTGTAAAAGGCAAGGTGCTGTTTTGGGATGATCATTACAAAAGGTTGAAAAAAGGTATAGATTACTTAAAAATAGATGATATCGGCAAAGACAAGGGCTTTTGGGAAAAAGAGTTGGAGAAAGTTATTGTTAAGAATTATTACAGAGAAGCAAGGATTCGATTGATTGTATACAGAAACTCCCCTGGTCTTTATACACCTATGGGTAATAGGATAGGGTACCTGATAGAAGGGATGAGGTACGATAATCATAACTACACTTATAATGAAAATGGAGTTTCACTGGGTGTGTTTAAGCAAGATTTTAAATCAACTTCTCCTTTGAGTAATTTAAAAACACCTAGTGCATTGTTTTATGTATTGGCAGGTATATTTAAAAAAGAGGAGGGCTTTGATGATGTTGTGGTTTTAAACTCAAAAGGAAATATTTGTGAAACAGTATCGTCTAATATATTTATGGTTTTTAATGATAAAGTAATTACTCCAGCTTTAAATGAAGGGTGTATTGATGGGGTTATGCGGAAACAAGCACTTAAGATTTTGAAGCAAAAAAATGTGGATTTTGAAGAAAGAGAAATTACTGTTGATGAATTAGAATCTGCAGATGAAATTTTTACAACAAATTCTATTGTTGGAGTTCAAAATATAGCGGCTTTTAGAGGTAAAAAGCTTCAAAATACTTATGCAAAGCAATTACAAGACTATTTAGATTTCTATTTAAAGTAACATTACGACATTATAACCTTGTGATTATTCAACTATTGTTGAATAACTACCACCAAATCAACGAGCTATAATTATTTGGGTTTTCTTTCGAAAATACTTTTATTATCCTTTTGTTCGGCGTATTTTTGTTGCCTACTTTTTGTAATATGAGTGAAGAACAAATGAGTGATAAATCTGTGGTTCAAAGCAACTTTTTTGTAAAAGAGCTTTATCCTTATCAAAAAACCTCAATCGAGCGAATTGTCTCGCGTTTAAATCAGGGTCCACACAATAATAATATCTTATTTCAACTTCCAACTGGAGGAGGGAAAACAATTATTTTTTCTCATATAGCTAGGGAATTCATCAAAGAGACGAAAAAGAAGGTTCTTATTTTAACGCACAGAATTGAACTGTTGCACCAAACATCTTCATGCTTGTCTGGAATTGGTGTGGATAATTTTGTTGTAAGTAGTGAGGTTAAAGAAGTTGAAGGCCCTGATGCTTATTATTGTTTTATTGCAATGGTTGAAACATTAAACAACCGTTTACAAGATGATCCTGATTTTATTCAAAACGTAGGTTTAGTTATTGTTGATGAGGCACATAATAATTCATTCAGGAAAATATTCCAATATTTCAAAAATGTAAACATGTTGGGAGTTACGGCTACTCCTTTGAGTAGTAACCGTAATTTACCCTTAAATAAAAACTACGATGAATTAATTATTGGAGCTTCAATTTTATCGTTAGTGGATAAGCACTTTTTATGTAAACCTACTTCTTATACTTACGATGTTAATTTAGGAGCTTTAAGAGTTGGTATAAATGGTGACTACACAGTAAGCTCATCAGAGCGTCTTTACGGAGGTTTTGATATGCAAGAAAAGTTAATTACCGCCTATAGAGAAAGATCTTTAGGGAAAAAGACTTTAATATTTAATCCTGGTATCCGAGTAAGCTGGATGGTTTATGATATGTTTAAGGAGAATGGAATTGAACATGTTAAACACTTAGATAGTACTTTTTCAGATCAAGAAAGACGAGATACATTAGATTGGTTTAGAAATACTCCTAATGCAGTTCTTACTTCAGTTGGTATTTTAACAACTGGTTTTGATGAACCAAGTG
>ENA-UZWT01014079-UZWT01014079.1-metagenome-genome-assembly--contig:-Day-1-50m-contig-14079_pt1 | contig 9992 bp, 9 predicted proteins | sample MGYA00260338_ERZ794898 | MGnify/ENA metagenome assembly ERZ794898 | reverse complement strand
CAGTTGCCTGTATCGACCAAGGCAGCGGTAAAAACAACAAGGGCACCGATTTTTACGTGATTAATTTCGACACCTGTATCGATTGCGGGATCTGCCTACAGGTGTGCCCCGTTGAAGGCGCGATTCTGGCCGAAGAGCGGCCAGATCTTCAGAAAGCCGGCTGAGAGACGCTCACATCGATGCTCCGATGGGAGCTTTTGGAGGTGTGTGTTTTGCATATCGAATTGGAATCAACGCCAAGGTGAACACCAAGAAGGGCAGATAAAACCACAGGGGGCCTTGCTTCACATGTTTCACATAAGTGAGCAAGAAGAGCGTCCAGATCCAATGGCTGCCAACAAAGTGAAGACGTTTCCAGGTCTTCATCCCCATCCAACGCTGAGCCTGATCGGTTGAGGTAAGTGCCATTAACAACACAAACCCATAGGCAAGTCCACCAAACACCCACTGAGCCATGGACTGATCACGCACAAATGGATCCGGAAAGAAAACGGTCATCGAGATGATCAGACCGAGATGGATGAAATGGGATGAAGCGAAACTGAGACCGATCCAACGCCGATTTCGCAGCGACCAACGAGAGAGAGAAGACGGCCAAACACTTACAACGCTGGAGGCCGTAAAAGCAATCGCAAAAAGGATGAGGGAACTCCGCCCCGTGGCATCGATCGCATGGGTGATCGCCGGTGCATTCCACCCCGCCAGCCCAAAGTTGATCACCAAGCCAACGACAATGAGACAAGTCACCAAGGTCGTAATCCGCCAACCCTGCAATGTCATGGCCAATCAGCCAAAACACAAGTTTGCATGAGGTTGCTTTAGGCAAGCCGGTGATGGTTCGGAGACCCCCCCTACAACCGTCGTTGAGTTAGGCCTGCACCCATCTCTATGGTCAGGTTTTCACGTTGTTGTCATGGCGGTGTTGGACGAACAGGGTCAAATTCAGATCCACACCGAAAACATCTTCCCGATCATTAAAAAGGCCGTTTACTCCGGCCATGAGGTATTTCTCAGGGAACTTGTCAGCAATGGTGTTGATGCCATCAGCAAGCGAAGAATGGCTGCCATGGCTGGCGATTGTTCAGAGGGAGACGATGGAGCCATCAAGATTCACGTGGATCGCGAAGCCAAAACCCTCACCATTTCTGACAACGGCATCGGCATGACCGCCGATGAGGTGAAGCGCTACATCAACCAGGTGGCCTTCTCCAGCGCTGAGGATTTTTTAGAGAAATACAAGCAAGAGGACGACGCGATCATCGGCCACTTCGGCCTTGGCTTTTACTCAAGCTTCATGGTGGCTGACCGCGTCGAGTTGATCACGCAGTCGGCTAAACCCGATCAGGAGCCTGTTTGTTGGAGCTGCGATGGGTCGCCCAATTTCAACTTAACGGGGGGTGAACGTAGCGAGCCTGGAACCGATGTTGTTCTCCATCTCATGGAAGAAGAGATGGAATATCTTGAGCCCGCAAGGATTCGCACCTTGATCAACACCTACTGCGACTTTATGTCGGTTCCAGTGCAACTGGAGGGTGAAACAATCAACAAAATGGAAGCCCCTTGGCGGAAGAGCTCTAGAGATTTAAGTGATCAAGATTACATCGATCTTTATAACTATCTGTATCCATTCCAAGGCGATCCGCTCCTTTGGGTACATCTAAATACCGACTACCCATATAATTTGCAAGGTATTTTATTCTTTCCCAAACAGACAGGACGGGCTGATTGGGAGAAGGGTGAAATCAAGTTGTACTGCAACCAAGTGTTTGTTAGCGATTCAATCAAAGAGGTCGTACCTCGCTACCTTCTGCCGCTAAGGGGAGTGATTGATTCTCCGGATATCCCTCTCAATGTGAGCAGAAGCGCCTTGCAAACGGATCGGCGGGTTCGCTCGATCGGAAATTTTGTCGCCAAGAAAGTTTCTGATCGCTTGCGGTCACTCAAAAAAGATGATCCCAAAGCTTACGCCGAAGCCTGGGATTCGCTCGCACCATTTGTAAAAATCGGTGCAATGGAAGATGAAAAGTTTGCCGATCAAGTGTCTGAATTGATTCTGTTCGGAACAACGACGAATGCAAATGAGCAGGACGGAGATGACCCCATCGAAGCCAATGGCAAATCGTTCACCACACTGGAGGGATACCGAAGCCGGTTGAGCGAAGAACACAGCAAACGAATTCTTTACAGCACAGACGATGTTTCCCAAGCGGGGGCACTCAATCTTTGGACAGCGCAGGGAGCAGAGGTGCTGAAGCTCGAAACGGTGATTGATACACAGTTCATCCCATGGCTGGAATACCGCCATGAGGAACTCAAGTTCCAACGTGTGGATGCAGAGCTGGATGAAAGCCTCAAGGAAGAAGACCCTGAATTGGCTGATCAAGACGGCACCACCGACTCAGAACGGCTGCGCAGCTTGATCAAAGACGCGCTCAACAACGAGAAGGTGACCGTGCAGGTGCAAGCGCTTAAGGCGGAAGGAGCACCACCGGCGATGATTTTGCTTCCCGAGCAAATGCGCCGCCTCAACGATATGGGGGCATTAATGGAACAACGGCTACCTGGATTGCCCGATCATCACGTGTTGCTGGTGAATCGGCGACACCCTTTGGTGGAAGGGTTGCTCAAGTTGCAATCGGGCAGTGTTTTGGTGGGCAACAGCGAGAGCTCTCCAACCCTCAGCCTGTCGGAAAACCTCGCCCGTCATCTCGATGACATGGCACGTCTTGGCGTGGGCGGACTCGAGCCCAACGAACTTGCTGGCTTTCAAACCCGAAGCGCTGAACTGATGGGAACCCTGATGCAACGAGGCCTTTAGTCACGGTCCTTTTGGTAAGATTGGGGTCGGAGCTGTTTGTACAGATCCAACCAACTCAATCAGTAGGACAAATACATGTCTCGGGTGTGTCAGCTCACAGGTACTCGCGCCAACAACGGCATGGCCGTGAGCCATTCCCACATCCGCACCAAGAAGTTGCAGCAGGCCAATCTGCAGCAACGTCGCCTTTGGTGGGCTGAAGGGAATCGTTGGATCAAATTGCGCGTCACCACCCGTGCTTTGAAGACGATTCAAAAAAAGGGATTGGGTCCCTATGCCAAGTCTTTGGGCATTAACCTGGCCAAACTCTGACCCTGTAGATCGTGCGCCGGCGAGAACTTCTGATTCAAACCGGCCTACTGCTTACAGCTTGGTCTCTTAAACCCTCAAGAGCAACCGCTCTTGGGGGTGTTGTTTTGGAAACAGGCAACACAGCTCCAGCTTTCAGCTTGCCCGGTTCCAGCCGTTCACAACCCGACCAGAGCAACTGGTCTTTAGAGGAATTCAAGGGCCGTTGGGTTGCTGTTTATTTTTACCCCAGAGACTTCACCGGCGGCTGCACAATCGAAGCGCGTGGATTCGAGACTCTTCACTCCGATTATTTAGCGCGAAACGCAGAAGTGGTGGGGATCAGCGCCGACAGCGTGGATGATCACGAGTCCTTCTGTGAAAGCGAAGGCCTTAGTTTCCCCCTCCTGTCGGATCCGGACGGAACAGTCAGCAAGGCTTATGGCTCATGGATGGCTCCCTATTCTTTGCGACACACGTTTTTGATTGATCCTGATGGGGTTCTGCAGCAACGGTGGGTAGCCGTGCGTCCTAGTGGCCACGCCCAGGAAGTCCTTGATTTTCTAACGAATCTGCAAAACAAGACTTCTGTTTGACAAATCCAGGGCCATCATGAAGGGTAGTGAAACTAATTCAAGAAATAATCAATGAGCATTGGCAGTAGTTCTTTCGTAATCCTTTATCACCGAACACCTTTTGACGAATCAATAGATAGCGAAGGCAATAGAACTTGGGTCGATCAAAAAAGTCCGAACGGGATAATACCAACCCTTAGAAATTTATTTAGAAACAAGGAAGATGGAACATGGATTGCTTGGCGACGCGTTGATTCTGTCGACAATGCAGAGGACGAAAGCATTGAAATGACGAATCCTGCGCCATTCACTTTGTGCAGGATTCCCTTAGAAGACAATCAAATATCTAGTTTTTATCACATCACTTCCAAGGAATGTTTTTGGCCAATACTTCATACCTTTCCAACGCATTTTAATGTTAACAATGCTGATTGGGGAATCTTTGAGGAAGTTAATCGTCGTTTTGCTGAAGCCGCTTGCAAAGAAGCTGCAGAGGGAGCAACTGTTTGGGTTCACGATTACAACCTCTGGCTCGTACCTGGATATATAAGAAGTAGTCGACCTGATCTAAAAGTAGCCTTTTTCCATCACACGCCATTCCCAAGCAATGATGTTTTTGCGATTCTCCCCTGGCGTGATCAGATCTTAGAAAGTTTGCTCTGTTGCGATGTTGTCGGGTTTCATATCCCGCGTTACACCGAGAATTTTGCCCGTGCAGCGAGCACCCTCGTGGGAGCAAAACGTGGTCCAAAGGTTCCGGTTGATTCGAAGTTCATTCCAGTAGGGACAGCACTTTCTGAAGGGACTGTTACGAGTTACCTGGAGCACAACGGTCGTCGTATTCAGTTGTTGAGTTCACCCGTTGGCACCTCACCGGATGTAATTCAAGAACTCAGCTGGAGTGCTTCTGTTGAAAGTCATGGTGAACTAATTGTTCAAGACACAAAAAAAGGACGCAAGTTAATTCTCTCCGCCAGTCGCGTTGACTACACCAAGGGCAACGAAGCACTTCTTCTTACCTTTGAAAGGCTGTTGGAACGTCGTGAAGACCTTCATGGCGAAGTGGTTCTGATGTTGGCTTGCGTTGCAGCAGCAAGTGGGATGAAGATCTACGAAGATACCCAGCGCACAATAGAAGAAATAGCAGGACGAATTAATGGTCGTTTTAGCAAAATAGATTGGGTTCCAATTCGTTTTTCAACGCGAAGAATTCCCTACGACGAAATGGTGGCTTGGTTCTGTCAAGCCGATGTTTGTTGGATTACCCCTTTACGGGACGGCCTCAATCTTGTTGCTAAGGAATACGCCGCAGCACGACGCAACCGTGGAGGAGTTCTTGTTCTTTCCGAATTCACGGGAGCGTCTGTGGTGCTCGACGGTGCTGTTCTCACCAACCCGTATTCCAACAAACGGATGGATGAAGCCATTGAAAAGGCTCTGTTCATGGATTCAGATGCACAACGCGATCGCATGACGCGCATGTGCACTGCGGTCGAGAATTACACCGTGAAGGACTGGGCTGAAGAACAACTTTCTGGTTGCGAGCCGCCGTCAACGACGCCCGAATGAGACGAGGCTTCCGGATTGCCAGCGGCTTGATCGGTCTGCTGTTTGTTCTGGCTTGTCTGGCATGGTCAGGCCAGAAACAGCCTGTACCCGTCTCAATTTTGATGCCTGCGCCCTATGCGGATGCAAGTACTCAAATGGTCGAAGCCTTCAATCGTGAGCACCGCGGATCAATTCACCTTGAGGTCATCCGTGGACCCCTGGAAACCGAGTCGATTTCTGATCTCGCAATTAGCAGTTTGTTGCTGGGGGACACCCCCTTTGATGCCCTGTTGATGGATGTCACCTGGCTGCCGAAATATGCCGAAGCAGGTTGGCTCGAACCCCTTGATCCCTGGTTCGATCAAGCCGCTCTTGATCAATTGATCTTGGGCGCTCGCCTTGGCAATCACCACAAAGGTCAGCTCTATCGATGGCCCCTTGGCGCTGATGTTGGCGTTTTGTATTGGCGGACCGACCTGATGGACTCGCCTCCCTCCACTCCAGAGCAACTGTCCGACATCGCCATCAATTTGGTCCAAACCAAGCGCGTCACCAATGGCTATGTCTGGCAAGGAAGGCAATACGAAGGGTTGAGTTGCAACTTCGTTGAAGTGCTCCATGGCTTCGGAGGCCAGTGGCTTAACCCAGCCACCGGTCAACTCGAACTCGACGCAACGTCGGCAGCTCGTGCAGCCGCCTGGATGCAATCACTGATCACAACTGGAGCCAGTCCAAAAGCGGTAATCAATTATTCGGAATCAGAGTCGCTGCAGGCATTTAAAGCCGGGGATGCAGCATTCATGCGCAACTGGCCCTATGCCTGGGCAGAGCTCCAAAAACCCGAAAGCAACGTGCGGGGAAACGTTGGAATTGCACTGATGGTTGCGGAACCCGATCAAAGTCCTGCCGCCACCGTTGGCAGCTGGGGTTTGAGCTTGCTCAAACAGTCACCGCATCAAGAGGCCGCTGTTGAAGCGATTCGATATCTCACCTCTGAAGCTGCGCAGCGTGAACGGTTCCTCAACCAGGGCTACACCCCCACCAGCAAAAGCTTGTTTAGGGATCCAGAGCTCATCGCGGTGTCGTCGGCCCTTCCTGAAATCGCGAAGGCTTTGGAGTACTCCGTTTCAAGGCCACCATCACCGCTTTATGCCCAGCTCAGTGATCTTCTTCAACGCCAACTGAATGGCCTGCTAACTGCCGAACCAGAGAAGACCAATCGCGATGTCGGCACGGCAACTGCCGCCTCAGCCGCTGCCATGAACAGAGTTCAAACCAAAAGCGACATGCTGCTTAAAGCGACAGGGGCAGAAGCATGACGGTGTTGCTTGCCTTCCCGGCGTTGTTGTTAATGGCTGTCGTTTTTGGCTGGCCAATGCTTCGGTACGCCTGGCTGAGTTTTCATGCCGACTCCGTCCTCACAGGCTTAGTACCTGTCCCCAACGGGGGTGCCAATTGGTTGCGTCTTCTCACGGACTCTCGCTTTTGGCTTGATGCAGGTCAAACCACAAGATTTGCCATCGTCTCCGTTGGCCTGGAGTTGATCCTGGCCCTCGCCATTGCTCTCCTCCTCGACCAGCGCTGGCGAGGACGCAGCGCCGTAAGAGCTCTTTCGCTTTTGCCCTGGGCACTTCCGACAACAATGATGGCCTTGGGCTGGCGTTGGATTTTCAACACGCCCTATGGACCCATCGAGCAAGTAGCGGAAGCCGCTGGTTTTGGGCCACTCAATCTCCTTTCAACCCCCGCCATGACTTGGATCGTGACGGTGCTTGCTGATGTTTGGAAAACAACCCCCTTCATCACGCTGATTCTCTTGGCCGGTCTCCAAACGATTCCAGAGGATCTGTATGCCGCCTTTCGTCTCGAAGGCGGCTCAGCATTCCAGGCCCTGAGGCGCGTCACCATTCCTCTGTTAATGCCATACATCCTGCTCAGCCTTCTTTTCAGAATGGCCCAGGCGTTTGGTGTCTTCGATTTAATCCAAGTGCTCACCGGGGGAGGCCCAGCAGGAAGCACGGAAAGCCTTGCTCTATATGCCTATCTGAACGGGATGCGCTTTCTTGATTTTGGATACAGCGCCACCGTCATGGTCGGTGGATTCTTACTACTGACTGCTTTGATTTTGCTCGGTGCACTGCTGCTGCGGATGACGGGCGCCCTGAGGGCGATGCAGCCATGAGCAGCAAACGTTCATGGGTAAGTAGTCGACATGCCGTCTTGGTGACGTTGCTGCTGATCTGGTCTCTGGCCCCGATGATTTGGCAACTCATCAGCTCTTTTACAAGTTCGGAAGCCCTCGTTAATGGAGCCATTCCATTCCAGAACCGCTGGACGTTGATTCATTACCGCGAACTCTTATCCAGCGATCCACCGTTCTGGCGATATTTGTTGAATAGCACCGTGGTGGCTGGTGCTTCAACAGTTCTAACCCTGGTTTTGGCTGTGCCTGCGGCCTACGTTTTGGCCCAACTTCCGCGGCGATGGCGGCGAAGCATCAGAAGTGGCGTGATCGCGGCTGCTCTTTTCCCTTATGTGTTGCTGTTTTTGGCCCTTCTTGAATTGGCGCGCAACTTTCATCTGGGCAACAGCCTGTTTGCCCTTGCTCTTCCGTACAGCGCGCTGGCCATGCCCCTCGCGCTTCTTTTGCTCACAGCAGCCTTCGAAGGTTTACCCAAAGATCTTGATGATGCAGCCAGGCTTGAGGGCCTCACCCTGGGGCAAAGACTGCGATGGGTGATGTTGCCGCTGATCGCGCCGGCCTCCGCCAGCACAGCGATCCTGGTTTTTCTCTTCGCATGGAATGAATACCCGATTGCACTCACCTGGCTCAGCCGCAGTGATTTACTCACGCTTCCAGTCGCGATGGCACGGATCGCAGGGTCATCGATTTACTCCATTCCTTATGGGGCCTATGCGGCTGCCACAGTGATTGGAGCGATTCCACTTTTGTTGCTTGTGTTGTTGTTCCAGCGCCAAATCGTGAGTGGACTCACCAATGGAGCGATTAAGGGATGACACTCAGCCTCAAAGCGATCACCAAAAAATTTGGCGGCCGAACGATTCTCCACAATCTCGATCTCAACGTTGGCGATGGTGAATGCGTCGCGTTGTTGGGACCAAGTGGTTGTGGCAAAAGCACAGCTCTTCGCTTGATTGCCGGGCTTGATCAGCCGGAAAGCGGCTCGATCAGCATCGATGGCACTGAGATGAACAACGTCCCCGCGGAAGACCGCAGGGTCGGCATGGTGTTTCAGAGCTATGCCCTGTTTCCCCACCTCAGTGTTCGGGAAAATTTAGAGCTCGGCCTGCGGATGCGCGGCAGCCATGGAGCAGCGCGTGATCAGCGCATCACAACGATTTTGGAAGTGCTGCAACTCAGCCATCAGGCTCACCAAAGGCCAGCGCAATTATCCGGGGGGCAGCGGCAACGCGTCGCCTTAGCTCGTGCACTGCTCCGTGATCCCCTGGTGTACTTGCTCGATGAGCCCATGAGCAACCTTGATGCCCAGTTGCGCGAAGAACTGAGGCCTGAACTAAAACGCTTGATGCTTGGCGGGTCGCAACCTGTGGTGTATGTCACCCATGACCAACAAGAGGCCATGGCATTGGCCGACCGAATTGCGGTCATGCGCCACGGACGAATTGAACAAATCGGCACACCCAGGGAGTTGTATCACCACCCCGCCACCAGCTTTGTGGCTCAATTCATCGGGCGTCCCCAGATGAACATGCTCAGCGCTGGTCAAGGTCAGACGTTGGGCATCCGTCCTGAGGATCTTCGCTTCGATCCCAATGGAATCCCTTGCGAAGTCGAGAGCCGTGAATGGCATGGAGCGAGTCAAATGCTCTTGATTCGTTGCGCACGAGGCCAGCTCCGTTTGGTTTGCCCTGGCGACCAACAGATTGGAGAGAATCCCCACGTGAGTTGGCTCAAAACGTCTGAGCACCTTTTCGATGCTCAAACTGGCCAACGGATTGATGATTAACCAACAGCGTTTGGATTAAATCCAACGTCTGAGAAGTTCCCCATGCGCTGAAGCTTCGGACTGAATCCGTTGAATCACCGCCCGATCAGCTTCCTGATCAACTTCAGCCATCCACTGAGCAGACAGTTGCTCAGTGGATGGCAAAGCATTCAGCCGAGCACAGGGAACCTGCGCCATTGCTGCAGCAGCATCCACTTTTGGGTCATAGCTCAATGCTGCCATCGGACAACCAACAAGCCTGGCCAAAATCAGTGCGTGAAGTCGCATCGGCAGCACCAGCCGCGCTGTGGAGACGAGTTCAAAAACTTGGTCCAACGAGCGTGGAATCACGGTTTTGCTTCGAGCCAACAGTTTTGCGGGCACAAGCTTTTGCTCAACAAGATCGTCGAGCAAAGGGCCATCTTGATGCTGATGAAAAGCCATCCAACACACAGACACATCAAGGCTTGCTGCCACTGAATCCAGCGCTTGGAGAAGACGTTGCCAACGGGGAGCATCCAACAGATCAGTCGGTCGCCAACTGAGCACGATGTTCCCTCCTCCAACCCAGGGTTGACTTGGGACCTGCCACACCGGGTCGGCAGCCATGCACATCGGTAGGTTCGGTGCCCAGGATTGAGCCAGCCGAAGCGAGGCTTGATCCCTCCAACTCGCGGCCGTACAAAACGGGAGCGCACAACGCACAAGCCAGCGACTCATGGATCGGCGTAATGGGCCTAGGCCTTGCCCCCAAAGCACAACGCGGCGACGACGCAACCGCGCGAGCGTGATGAG
>ENA-UZWT01008419-UZWT01008419.1-metagenome-genome-assembly--contig:-Day-1-50m-contig-8419_pt1 | contig 10006 bp, 9 predicted proteins | sample MGYA00260338_ERZ794898 | MGnify/ENA metagenome assembly ERZ794898 | reverse complement strand
ATTAGGATTACCTGGTGACTTATTTATTGCAGAACTTATAGTACTTTTAAAGGATCTAAATACATCAGATAAAAAAGGTAATCTAGCATCATAAGGAATGTAATGTAAATTTAAACCTAACTGATGATCATTATCACTTTTTCCTAAACCTAATACTAAAGGAAAGGTATCATAAAAAATTTCATCTGGTGTAAAATATTCAAATGAATACATTTTACCATTATCTAATATACCTTTTGCTTTGTCACCAATATTTTTAAGATCTTTATCTGATTGTTTTGACGCGCCAGTTCTACCTTTATTTTCTGCAAGGTAAATATCTAAGTCTTCTTGAAAGGATCCTACTATTGCCATTAGAATAATTTTGAGTCTTCTGTTAAAAGCATTACTTTAAAATTTCTTAGTTTAGCCATTTTATTTAATGCTTCAGTTTTACAAAGGTTTCTAACATATGTTTCATATCCATGTTTGAAGTTTTTTAATGCCTTTGCAGTTTTTCTTTTTGGTGCTTTAGGTTTTTGTAATTGTGCTTTAGGTTTTATCTCTACTACAAATTCTTCCATTATTCCACCTTTATCCATTTTCATATAAAAGTCTGGATAATAATTATGAAACTTTTTGTCTAGCATATTAAAGTATTTTATAGAGAAAGGTTCAGATGCCCATTTTATTACTTCTTCATTATGATCACACCAATGGCAAAACTTTCTCTCCCAGCTACTTCTGTATATAATTGGATGCTCACCAATGTACTTTTGTGGATTAATAGGATTATAATACCCTTGCTTATAGCCAGACCTTGAAGTAGGTTTTACCTTTTTAATGCTCATTTAAAAATTATATTGTATAAATACCATCGCTATCAGCGCTACCGTTAATAGAAACAGTTCCTGCGTATTTTCTAGGGTGTAGTTTATTCCAGCCTTTAGCAAATCCTCTTTTGCAAATTTCAGTAAAATAAGCAAATGCGTTAGTAGATTTTTCTGGGTTAAAATTTCTCCAATATTTAAACAGATCCATATAAGCAGATGCTATACAATCTTGTCTATCGTCCGGGTTTGCATATGATAATTTTCTAGAACATTTATCCGCTAATAACATTAAGAATTCTAATGCCTTTGGTGTAAGCTCATCTTGTTCTTTAGATAAAACTATTTGTTCAAGAAGATCTCTATTGTTTAGGTAATTTCTTTTTCTTGCCATTTTGTAAATGTTTTGTTTATTATTATATACAAAAAAAGCCGATAGTTTATTTTACTACCGGCTCTTTAGATTATAGTGTTTAATTAAATCTTAACACTTAGTTGACTCTTAGGACAAATTGTAGTTTTTCCAGTTTTAGGATCAGTACATTCTAATTGATCATTATTACCTAAAGAAGTATAATCTTCAGCACTTACCATAACTTCCATACCTTTTTTAAGGCCATTCCCATTTTTATTAATCTCAGCTTCTACAAATCCGTCGTCTAAATAATCGTTACGACTTTTTTTTTCTGTTATTGATTTACTGTAAGTTTCTTGTAAAGATTTTTCAAATTTAGAAATTTCTTCTTCTAATAAATTCATAGCCTCAGTAAGTTCTTCAGTTTCCCCAAGCTTACTAATAGCATCTTTTATTTTAGATTTCTTTTCTTCTAAAAAGCTAATCTTATCTGAAATATCAGATCTTGATTTTTCAATCTTAGCAGCTACATTATTTTCAGCAATTAATTGTTCAGAAAGAATTGGCGAAGCATCATAGTTAATAAATTCTTTAACTAACTTAACCGTTTCAGTTGCAGATGATACTAATACCATTTCATTTAAGTGCATTGCAGAATTAACTTTATTTACATAGATTCCTTCTTGTACAGCAATCATGGTTAAAAATAAATTTTCAAACTCAGTTGATGTAATATTTGTAAAGTTATCCATTTCAGCAAGAAGATCAACAGATTCAAAGAATTTACATACATTATCTATTTTCCACTGATTTCTATAACCGAAAAAGTTAAGAGCCATTAAAGATTCTTTTAATTCAATTATACTAGCATTTGATAAATCAGTCTTTCCTAATTTAATTGTACCTTCAGTTAAGTTATATTCTAATGTTCTATCATTACCTTCACCGAAAGTAACTAAAGTTCCATTCATATTTTTAAACATTCCTAAACCTTCTAAGACATCATAAAATCTTGAATCTTTAACTTCAGCTTCAGTAATTGTTTTTCCGTTAAAGTTATAATTTTTTCCATGTAAGTGGAATGTTAATCCGTTTTCTGATTCTAAAACTGGTGAAAGGATAGTAGAAATTGTTCCACCTCCATTTGCAGTAGCTTTATCATCTTCTGCTTTCATTTCATTTAAAATACTTTTACAATCTAATGACCATGGGTTCTTTGCAGCAACTGCAGAAAATTTAGATTTAATAGAATCAGAAGATTCTGTTAATAAACTTTCTAGATCATTTACCAAACCTTCAAACATTTTACCTTTTTGTGTTTGTGTACGTGATACAGCTTCAGCTATTCTAAAAGACCATTTAGTATCATTATAAGCACCTACTATATAAGATCTTAATTCTTTAATTGGATTAATCCAATCTGAAGATGCTAAATCTCGATGAAGGTTTTTAGCAATGTTAAATTTTAATAATGGATTAACACTGTTTTCTATTTCTTCACTGATAACTTCAGTTTCTTCGTTTTTAAATCTCATTGGGAATGCCTTAAGAGATTCTTCTAAAATGTTGAGGGCATTATTAGCTGTATAAGAAACTCTGGAGTTATCCGAATTCATTACCTTTAAAGCTTCAATACTCTTCATAACATTTTCATGCAGTTCAGCAATTGTAAATTTCATTTCGTTATGATTTTTTTGTTTATTATTTTCTGTAATTTCTGTTTGGTTTCCTTTAAAGGCAGTAATAGCGCTCATCGCTAATTGCTGAGGTGTACCCATACCTACTAAAATAGTAAGTACCTGTTCATCTGTCATTGGTCCACTTTCAACAACTTTACCATTTTTACCATCTAGTTTTGTTTTACCGCTTTGGGTAAATAAAACACCAACAATGTCAATTAATTGCTGTGGTGGGGCATTAAGGTAAGGTGCATCAGTTTGAACACCATATTGACGGTCAATTGAACCATTAGTGTAAACCTGAGTTTGGCCTTCTTTAATAACTTTTTCCATATTATAGAATTTGATTTGTTTTATATATTCTAAGATCTTAGAGTTAATTATCCTTCATCACCACCGGCATTTCTATAAACCTTACTGCTATCAGGTTCTGGTGTTATTGGTGAAGAATCTATCTTACTTTCACTAAAAGGACCTCCTACTTCTTTTTCAGTAGTAGAATTACCTCCATCATTACTCCAAAGAATTTTACCTGTAGGTGCCATCCTCATATCAGTATTAGAAAATTCAAACGTTTGAAATACACCTCCGAAATAGATTCCTAAATTACCATTACTATCGGATCTTAATTGCCCAACACCTGCGGCATTAGGATTTGCTGCTATGGCTTGTCTAGTTATTGAGTCAATTTCAGGTAATAAAATACCACTTTCAAATACTGGCATAAATGATCTTAATTCCATATCAAAAGTAACTTGAAATTCTTTTTTATCATTTAATCCCCATTCAAATAATCTTTCTTGTGAAAAGTCTTCAGGAACTGACATCGCAGCATTTACTCTAAACATACCTAAATCACAATTAAATAAGGTACCTTTATATAGTTTACTCATAATGGCTTCAGTAACCTTTAACATTTCTAAATTATTAGAACATATTACTGTTACACTGAATCCTATAGTAATCGGTAAAAAATTAGTCATTAAAGAAAACGTCTTTAATATACCTTGCCATTCTCTAACAAATTCAGCTCTTACAAATTTATTAGTTTGTTCATCAGAATTAATTGACATTGAATTCATCTGAATAACGCCACGAGGTACTACCTCATAATCACCAATAGCTTTACCTGCCTTTTCGGCATCAAACATAAAATTATCTAAAAGAAACCTTTCATTACCTGATACTGAATAAAAGAAAGGTACTTCTATTTTCTTTAAAGTGTCTTCATCTACTTGATTGTAGTAATAAACTTTTTTGCTAAGCTCTGCTAACATGCCTACCACTAAATATCTTAGGATAGTATTATCTTTATTAAATTCTTGATTATAAGCTGACATTCATTGGTCTTTGTTTATATTCTATTTATCCAATAGATTCAATGTTAAATTCACTAAAGCCGCCGTCTTTGGTTATTTCAATTTTTTTATCAAAATATTCACTTGGTAAAACGGTATGATTGATAACAAAGGTATTAAGGCCTATATCCTGAATAGTATTATGAAGTATGTTAATTATATGGTGGACACCATCTGAATCGATGCTCGAGAAGATTTCATCCAAGAATAAAATATTTAGTGATGGGAATCTAACCTTAATCATTTTTATTAATGCCATGATAATTACAAAATCAACCTTTTTCTTTTCACCTGTGCTTAATGTCTTAGGGCTAATCTCTGTCCCTAAATGGTGGAGAGAACAATAAAACTTTTCATTGAATCTAATACCAAATGGTATTCCCATCTCTCTTCCCATTAATTGGATATGATTATTAAAAGAAGGAAGTATAGATCTTACTGCTAAGTTCTTAATTCCATTTTCACCCATAATGTTTTCCAGGATAGTTAAATAATAATCTTGTCCTTCACTTTTAAGTTTACCGGTAGATTTATCATCCTTTCTATTTTTAAAATCTTTTACTAATTGTTTAAGATGAGACCCAGATTCTGATTCATCTTTATCAGCCATTTCAATTAACTTATCTTTAATGGCTTCCATTTGAGTTTCTAATTGACCAACCTTAACATGTATTTTTCTACCCTTTTGTCTAAGATCGGTTAATTCAGTTTCTGCTTTTTCAGCATCTTCTTTTATTTGATTCCATTCAGTAAATAATAAATCTAAAGAATCTTGTTTTTCTTTTTTAATATCTAAGTGAAAATCAGAATTAAGAGGAGCTGTACATGTAGGGCATTCATTGTTTTCGTAAAGCTTAAGTTCTTTCTTAACAGTATTAATCTTAGAATTTAATGTTGATTTTTTATTGTTTTGCTTTCTTGAATTTTCATCCAATTTTTCTAAGTTAACTTTTGTTGCAGATGTAAGCTCTTTTAACTTTTTTCTATTTTCATTTAACTTCAATAACTTTTCCTTAAGAACTTTGATTCTTTCGGCATCTTTGTTTTTACTAACCTTCTCAAAATGTTTAATCTTATCAATTACAGATTCTATTGATTCATTAAGAGTTCTTATTTCATCATCATAGGTTCGGATCTCCTCAATAATAGATCTTCGCTTTTCTTTAACAGATTCGGCCATTTCATTAATAATAGAAAAACCGAATATCTTATCAATGATTCTTTTCTTATCATAAGGAGACATTGTAATAAAAGACTTAAAATCATTTACAGATAAAATAATTACATTCTTAAATACGTGATATGGTATTTCATAAATTTCTGTTTCTAAAAAATCTTGCAAGTTTACTTTACCTGCAACATCATATTCTGATCCGTTTATTTTTACATTAAAAATACCAGGATTAATTCCTCTTTCTATTTCAACGGTATTGTTTTTAGATTCTAATTGTATCTTACCCCAAAGAGCTCCATTAACTCTATTAGGTAAATCTTTTAAAGTTGAACCTTCTACTTTACCGTAACATAAATAAGTTATAACTTTTGCTAATGTACTTTTACCTGCACCATTGCCACCAAGAACTAAATAAAGATCACTTTTATCTTTATCAAATTCTATTACTTGTGTACGGTTTCCGTAACTTGCAAAGTTTTTAAATTCTACTTTTTTAATCTTCATAGTTAGGTGATAATGTTCTTTGGTATAATTCTTGTACCGATGCCTTTAATCTTTCTTTTAAATCTTCTTCATATTCTAGAGAATTAATATATTCTGCTGCAATATTCATTAAATTAAGTTCTCCGTTAAAATCTGACATCTCCCCATCTTCTCTATCATAAGGATTTTCTTCATCATAAATTCTAGGTTCTAATTTTCTAGCAACGCCATCCAAATAATCCATAAACATATTAATGTTATACTTTCCTAATACATTTGATGGAATAAAAACATCGACAAAATTATCCTTTATTTCCTTCTTTATATCCTCCATACGCATCTCTAAGATATCATTTATATAATACCTTATAAATTCTGGACTCCTCTTATTCATAAAGAATTCATGCTTACCTGTATCTAAATCCAATACATAGATACCTTTTTGATTGCCTCTATCAGATCTTGTCATTTGGTAAGGATTACCTACAAGTACAAAATTTTGTTTATCTTGTCTGTAATGAATATGACCAGAGTATACTCTTTTAAATCTTTTAAATATACCAACGTCATTACCTCCTTCATGTAAATGTTTTGTACTAGGAGAAGTTTGTACACCTCTCGTTTCAGTATGACAAAACATATAATCAATATTTTCTTTAATAGAATCTAAAGTTTCTTTTTCATGCGCATGATCTCTTCTCCATGGCATAAGTAAACATTTAGTATCTCCATACTTTAAAATCTTAGGCTGCTTATGAACAGTAACATTAGGTAAATATTTTAAACAATCCACAGATGCTATATCATTAGAGTTCTTTCTCATAATGTCATGATTACCTACAATAATATGAATGTCTGAAAATATATTTCCTAATTCTTCAAATACTCTAATTGCTAAATCTTGCGCAGCTAAATTAACACTCTGACGATTATCAAATACATCTCCTAAATGATATAGAACATCACCTTCTTTATATTCCTTTTTTACTAAAGGTATAAAAAAATTAAAAAAGTAATCCTCGATAATATTTAACCATAATACAGAATTTGATCTACATCCTAAATGTGAATCACTTACCATCCAAACTCTTGCCATATTAAAATAATTTTCTTATTTTTCTTTTCTCTAGGATATTGTACTTATCGTCTAATTCTTTAATAAGTTCATCCTTGTATTTGTTAGAAAGCGAATTATAAAACTTATTAGAAAATACATCAAAGTAATCTGATATGACACTAAATAAATCAACTCTTGTATAACCATCTCCAATCTTTTCTATGATATAAGAATATACTCTATTGATTTGTACCTTATTTAATTTCTTAATAATACCTTCTGGTGTTGCTTCGTTTAAATGTTCAAATTCACTACCTTTAATAATTTTATCAATCTTTTTGATTAGTAGTTCGTAATGCATTTTATCATCAGGGTCCATACTATCACCGTAAGTTGCAGCCACAGTAAAGTTTACTTTATTTTCGGTTATATCTTGATCACCATAAGTATTATTAAAGATTTTATCTTTGTCTGCTAATTTTGGTGGAATTGGTTTTCCGTTTTCGTCTAATTTAGGTTTTTTCTTTTTACCCCACATATATTCTATTTTAATTTATATCATCAGTTTCAGTAAGTCTCATGTGATCATAATCAATATTAAATCTACATCGAGTACCCTTACCTTGACCATCTCTAATTTTTAATACCTTTAACCAGTATTCCCTATTTGCATGCATCATAGAATCTTGAATAAGTGCATACATAACATCAGCAGTATGCGCAAGACCAGCAGATTCTGCAATGTTTTCCATTCTTACTTCAGTAGCATCCCACGCACCACGATTAATCTGAGTGGCTGAAATTACTAACATATCTCTCTTAACTGCTAATGCCCTGAGATCTTCAGCAATTTGTTTTATTTTCATATAAGTATTTTCAGTATTAGGATTTCTATAATTTGCAAGAATGTTAATATAATCAACAACTAATACATTTACTTTATGATCTTGTGCTTCTTCTAAATCTTTTAAATATGCTTCTATATCTAAAACAGTACCTTGTGATGTTGGCATTTCCTTTACAAAAAGTTTACCAGGTGGTAATAATCCTCGAGATATTTTCTCAAGGCGCCTTTTCATAAAATCTCTATTGCCAGTTTTTTCATCATACTGCGTCATTGGAATTTGCAACAGATTAGAACCTATTCTTTTTAATACTTTTTGTGCCGACATTTCAGCAGTAATAAAAACTACATTATGTCCCATCCTAACAAAGTTAGCAGCATCATTAGCTAACCATATAGATTTACCGATGTTCTGTTCACCTGCATAAACTATTAAAGATTTAGTATCATACCCACCACCTGATACATTATCTACAAAAGTCCATCCTGTTTCTATTTTCTTTGATGTTCTCTGTACGTGATCTTCTGGTTTAAAAAAGTCTAATCCAATATCAGTGTCAAAGTTTAATGAGCCTTCAGTAGAGATCATACCGATAGCACGAGTTACTACATCCTCAACATTTTCTGGTGATACATCTTGAGTTTTTACATATTCAATAGTTCTTACTAATTGTTTATCAAAATGTTTCCATTTAACCCATGATTCACCAGTTCTTTTTAACCAATCCTGATCATATTCATTAATGTTAATATCATAAACACTTGATACTATGCTATCAGGGATTTCATTTGGATCATCTTTAATAAGAGCCTTCATTTGTTCTCTTGAAGGGCTTTCACCAAAATCAGTATAAAACTTTTTTGATAATTTTGCTATATGATCTAAATCACTATTAGAAAAGAAACCTGGACCAGTACTTTTTAGATAATGTGGTTTCTTAAGAAAGTAATTAAAAAATATTTTTTCGTGATCTGTACTGGAATTCATCTTTGTTTATTTTTATATAGCAAAAACTATATTTAGTTTACTCATAAGGGTTTGTGATGACTTCATATGTAGTATAAGCAGAATTAGATAATGATACTTTAATAATTTTATCATTTCTAAGTTTCATAATTATTGCATTAGCCTTATCATCGTCTAGGCTATATTTTTTCTTTAAGGATACATTGGTAAATTTAATTTCCTGCGCAACCTTTCCGCAATAATCTCGTATTAGTTCATATATAATATCCTCAGCATCTGGATAGCTTGGTAGTGTTGTATGATTTCCTAATACGTGCTTTACTTTAAGTTTTGCAGTATTAAGATTTTTCGGTAACATCGGCTTCTAGCATTTCGGTTAAATTTTCAACATCAATCTCATCGCCATATTTAAATTTAGCAGCAACGATCGGTTCTAAAGATTTTAATACATCTTCGGTTAAAACTTCAGGTGTAAATAATTGATTAAGATCAACAGTATCATTTAAATGTTTTACACAAATCTTTCTAGCTGTTGCCGCGGGTTGAAAATAAACAGTAATTTCTTTATCATCTTTTTTGTAAGTATGTTCTCTACACTCGGCTTTACCTATATCAGTTAATTTCTTAAAGGCATTTGCATTAATAAACCTTCCTCTCTCAACACCACATACATCCCAACTAATATACTCCTCTAATCCAATATAAGGATTCATACCTTTATTAAAAGAAATATGGAATTTAATGTTTGTTGGTTTTGCAAATCTATTCTTATTTGGTTTAGCAGTAACAATAATACCTGTTTGTTCTATACCTTCTTTTAGTTTAGCTTTACCTAAAAATAAAATAATAGAAGCAGCATACTCAGGACCAGTTCCACCACCACCTACTTGCCTAGAAAATAAATCTTGCGTTTGATAAGTATGATTAGTAAATAAGAAAGGTATTTTACATATACCGAATTGAGTCATAATGATTCGGAATGTAGATTTTAGAAGTTTAGCTCTTGTCATATCAGCTTTACTACTTCCGGTTTTAGCATCATCTATTTCTTTTTGAGTTGCCAAGTTACCTGCAGAATCTAACACTACCATAATTTTAGGTAGAGCAATACCTTTTGCCTTTTGTTCAATCAGTACATCAGTAATTGCAGTTACTGAAGTTCTAAATTCTTGAACAGTATTACATGGTTCATATCGGAATTTAGTTGGATCAATACCGAACTTTTCTACTAACGTTTTATCTACAGCATTTTCAGAATCATAAAATACGATACTATAACC
>ENA-UZWT01008175-UZWT01008175.1-metagenome-genome-assembly--contig:-Day-1-50m-contig-8175_pt1 | contig 10008 bp, 2 predicted proteins | sample MGYA00260338_ERZ794898 | MGnify/ENA metagenome assembly ERZ794898 | reverse complement strand
CATAAACTGTTTAATGGAACTATAGTTATGATGAAACAAACAAGCAAGCATAATGAGGGTGGAAAGTATATGTCAACGGCATACTTCCTTTTCTTCTTCTACCTCACGCTGTTACTTACTGCGGCATATGGGGTGTATATAGCGTAACATATGAAGAAGTACAGATTTTTTTTTCATTATAGGAAGCAGACGAAGGGCATGACTGTACACTACAAAGGTAAGTGTATCCCTTGTGTGAATGTCAAGTGTAATGTACCTATAGAGACCAAGAGAAATAAGCAACAGCCGCTATTAGTTATGCAAGGATTTTCAGAATCTGTAGATATAGATGGAGATACTTGTATAATTAATTAAAAACAAATATCACAGAAGTTTCACAACTACTTTCTTTTACGCTGCCTCTTTAGTCTCAGCTTTGTCTTTGGCTTAACTCTTTTGGGTAGGCTGTCTGCACCTGGCGTCTCCTTCTCCCAACGCCTAGCAATCTCAGGCAGGTTCTTGTACATGTATCTCCTCTGTGCTTTACTTTTAAATGGCATATGTTATTTATTTACTTCTCCCAAAACCAGAACTCTTTTTATTGCTCCTTCCGAAACCATTACTCTTTTTATTGTTCCTTCCGAAACCAGAACTCTTTCTCTCACTCCTTCCGAAACCATTACTCTTTCCCTTCACCTTAGGAGTGTAGTCATGTAGCTCATCTTTCAATTGCTTTTTTACTTTTCTCTCAGCAGCCTTTAATTTCTTTTTCGCTTCCCTGGCGTCATACCCAGGAGAGTTAGGGCCGAACGTATTACTCCATAACTCATAGTCATAACGCTTCATGTCACTCTCGCTATCAAACCCTTGAAGCATCTCTTCTTTTATTCTTTTGGTGTCCTCTGCTTCTGCTAATGCTTTACGTAAGTCTTTATATATATTTTCAAGGACTGCCTTTCGAACATCTTTGTACATAGGAATCATACCAAGGTTGCCTAGTATTTCTAAAGGAATCCTTAGACCTATTTCGTTTAACTGTCTTTCTCTTGCCTCTCCAGTTTTCCTTACAGGCTCGGTTATTTTTCTTATGATTAAGTCTACTGTTTTAAGCACAGGGCCAAACGGTGCGCCCAATACTAATACATAGTCTCCAAGAGTTGATCCACCCATTGATTTCTTTTTAGGGCTAACAGTATACTGGATGCTATCCTTAAACTGATCATACTTACCATCCCTCAAGAATTGTAAGTTTTCTTTATTAAACTCTTCAACCCCATAATTTATAATGGATTTAGCAACGTTACCAAAGTCTCTACCTAAAAGCAATGAAGTAAATGTTGATGCAAAAGACTGTCCTAAAACCTTTTGAAAACCTTTCATTTGGTCTATAGGTTTGTTCTCTTTAAACACACCGTCTTCAATAGTGTAGTCATCATCATCATCGTCAAGGTCTAACAAGGAAGATAGTGCGTATGAAGTATACTGACCAATGAGTGTGTACAGCATCATACGAGAGGTAACACCCGCAAGCAGTGCAGCACCATTCTTTTTAGATAAGTCTCCCCTTCCAACCATGTTCACTATACCTGTACGAGCAGTTACATATTCGTATATCAAGAACCTTGTCATGAAATTATTAAACGTATTTATTGCCTGCGCTAATCCGCTTTGATTTGGCTTCTTAGTTCCCTTAAGTATACCCATGAAAGCATTGTCTGTTGCCCCTGCAAAAACAGATTTTTTATTAGCATACTGACTTGCAGCATTTAATGCAGACTTATTTGCGTTCATGTACGCCTCATTATTTGCTGCTATTTTTTTATAGTCAGGGCTTTTGCCTGTTATCTCTTTAAATTTAACATCAAATGAACCAAAGGTAATAGGCCTGAGTATTAGTTTATCAGGAGTAGAAATCATAACGTCAGCCATAAACTCAACACCCTTAACATACTTTTGACCTGTCTTATTCCAGTACTTAAGTAAAAAGTTTTTTGCACCTGACCTTGTTCCTTTAGACTTCATGCCCGCTGCCTCGTTTATAATAGAACTGTCAATCATTCTTCCACTGAGACCGTCAGCATATAACCTTCCTTGGTTTTCCCAGCCTAAGTTTCTTGCAATCTGAGGCCCTAGTTCAGAGTCTATACTTTTCATAACTTTTGTTCCAACTATAAACCCCTGTGGGTCTACAACCATAGCGTAGCTTGCGTTAGATGTAAGCTCTGCAATAAACCTACCACTACCTGCTAACATAGTTCTATATCCCGTCTCCTTTAAGAACTGCATTGCGGCATCACCGAAAGAAGATTCTGTATAGGAGTTTATTAAAAGATTTGAAACACTCTCTTCAAAAGCAGAACTAATAGCATTTAAAATAAGCCTTTCATTACTAGGGATTCTACCTTTTTTTTCTAAGTTTTTCTCTGACTTGTTTATTGTTTTCCTTGCAGTCCTAATTGGAGACGTTAGGTGAAAGTCTATTAACGTTCCTTTACTTCCTTTTAAAACTGAGTCATATATATTAAAGTTAATACCATTCTTAGACACCAACCCTGTTCTACCTTCTAGGTTACCTCCCCTTGATGAAGGTCTCATCATTTCGTTTATCTTTCCCGCAAAAGATGGGCCTGAGGATATGTCTACAGACTCCGTTGCACTTAGAACATTTATGTGGATGTTGTTATTTAATGGTGTAAACTTATCTCCACGAATAATACTTTTTGTAAATACAGCTTTCTCTGTAAGCCCTGCATTAATCTCTCTAATGGTTTCAATAGATGCCTTTTCCTCAGCATTAAATGATTCATACAGCGCATCGTTGTCAAACTCTTGTGTGTCTGCATCGTAATATGTATCAAGAATACCTTGCAATACTTCAGCATCTGAAAATGAAAACTGAGATGTTCCCTTATCAATTCTTTTTATAGTCGCCTCCAACCATTTATTTACAGGATTTACTTGATTACTTTCAGGGTTAGTTATGAACTCATTTTGAATCGACCAAGCCATTTGCTCAAACGCTGACTTGATAAAATTATTTCCATCGTTATTAATCTTTTTAGATTTCCTTACTTTTGTTATAGCTTTCTCAACCTTTCTTTGTATTACATTTAAATCACTATTAAAATTAGCAACGCCTGTAGCAGCCTGGCTAAATAATGATTTGAATATATCTTTAGTTTTATAGTCGCCAAAAATTTGATCAATATTAAAGAGTGGATTCCTTCTAACCAACTCAACTATTGAATCTTTTTTTGTTATAAGAGACTTAATCCGTGAGATTACCATTGATATCTTAGCAGGTTTAGCCCTGCTGATTGCATTGCTATTTATTTCCCCATCAATAACTGACTGAAGATTTTCGGTTAACTTAAACCCAACTGATGGAAAGTATCCATTGTTTATATTACCAAACACCTTGGATAAATTCTTTAGATCAGTTAAACTTAAACCATCTAATGCTTTATCATTCCTAGATAACTTTATTAAAGACTTTACTGCATCTCTTTCAAGTCTTGTTGGAAGTTGTGTGTCTTTATTTGATGGATTATACTCGGCTATTTGGAAGTCAATCTCTTTTTTCAGATCTTCCTTTAGTTCTTTAATTTCCTTTTCAGATAACTCTTTCTTTTCTTTTGCGGGAACAATATCAGACTTATACTTCTTCATGAGTTCAAACTCACTTTCTGTTATTACCTCCTCCTTTAACATTTTCTTGATAGTCTTAGCGTAGCTTACTTCACCATCATCGTTTAATACCTTTTCATATTCGTTGTATAACTTATTGAGTTCAGGGATCAAACTCATTTCCTGGTTTAAGGTGTCGAGTATATCATTCACTAACATTGTAGTTTTCTGAAGAGTAGGTAGCTTACCTAGTACTGTCTCAGGACTTCCAAATATATTTATAAGCTCCATGTAGTTGTCTAACACAGAGTCGGGTATCATACGTGGGTTAATAGAAAATATTTTTTGAAGTTCTCCACTTAATGAATTCAAGATACCTATTCCTTTTGATGAATTTTTCTTAGCCGTACCCCTCTTACTGTTAGCTATACTAATTGTATTAGCGTAGTCTGCATTAGTAAACACTCTGGCCATGTAGTCAACAAAGCTATCAATAGATGACTCACTAAGCATATTAACCTTGGCAAACCTTGTTATTATAACTGAAGCCTGGTTGGCAGTTATCTTTCCTTTCTTTACCAGCTCACTAACTTCCTTGGCTACTGCCTTGCTTGCTTTAATGAATGACCTTATGCCATCCTTTGCTCCACGATTAAGTGATTTTATTTGTGAAGCAATGGCTTGTCTCTGTGTCAATGTAATTTTAGAGGGTTCTTTTATATCTAGCCCTAATTTTTTTGATGCTTTTTTAATAGCAGCTTGAGGTGTAATTGATTTTTTTATTGGCTGGTTAAACTTTTTCCTAAGGTCAACAATCATTTTCTCACGCTGTACATCTGTAGCATTCTCATAAAGCTTAGTCCCCTTTAGGTAAGACACAGCAGCGTCATATAATTTCTTAGGACTTGTACTGTCCTTAGTGTTTCTGTTTTTAACTTTTTCTACTACGCCATCTATCTCTTTCATCACCCTATCAAAACCTTCAGCAAAATTCTCACTTACTTGAGATCCAACATTTGCTATATCACCTGCTTCTTTAAATGATTCAAGTATAACATCCATTGCTACACCTCTCTTGTTAAGGATAGTTTTGATGGCTGCGTTAGATATACCCTGACCTCTTGCGTCCCTTATAAACTGAACAACATTATCACCGTCAGCATTCCCACCTGGCATCTGCTTACGTGACTGAGGTGCGTCATCTTTTATAACATTAGAAAATTCTATTGGAGTAAGTCCTATTTCAGATGGATCTACGAGTGTAGGAAAGTAGTCCATCTTTTTATAATAAGAAATATCTAACTTTTTTTTAGGTTTTCTAGAACCAAAAACACCACTGCCTTGAGGGTTAAAATTACCATCCCAATTTACTATCACTTTTATAGGTACGTAAGTAATACCTAATTGATTCGCTGCTTCTAGCCTATGATGACCCTCCATAAGAACTACCTTATTCTCTTTGTTATTATACTTTAAAACTAAAGCCTCTTTTATCCCATCTTTTGCTATAGATTCTTTTAAAGCGTTAAATGAATCAACTGATTTATGTAGTCTTCCTCTCGATATTGAATTGATTTGTTCTATGGGGACAAATTTAGACCTAGCTGGAGGTTTCCCACCTGGCATCTGCTTACGTGACTGAGGTGCTACTATATCACCACTAGCTTTTGATAACTTAGCAGTTCTACCATACTGAGATAATGCCATTGCTGTTGATGGATGTTTTTCAGAGTATTCCTTCCATGAAAAAACTTTTCCTGATGACTGAGTTAGTTCAGGATACGTTGTGTCTATGTTGTAAGCTCCATCTAAAAAGAAAACTTCTATTTCTTGGTCTGAAGATATTTCTGCAGGATATGACTTATGGTAAAATTCATCTGACTTAGGAGTAACCTTTGTTGATAAAGTTCCCTTTGTTCTCATTAACATTACTATATCCCAAAGCTTAGTTGCCTGCTTAGTTTTTTCTTCTTCAAACTTAGATGCTACTTCTGATATAGAACCTGCCGTTGGAAACTTTCTATCTTCAGTAACTTTAGGGTCTCCTAATATAGCCTTTATAATTGCCTTTCTTTTCTCAAACGAAAGTGTTGTGTCATCTCCTAATAACACTTTGTTTAACTTGGTAATCATAGTCTCTATGTTGTCAGATTTTTTTATATTTAAGTCCGACTCAGTTAAGTTTACTGACTTTAATGTAAGAGCTTTAGTGAGGTATTCACTAAATAACTTCTTAGTAACCTTACTAGACTTTGATCTTAAATCAAACTTCATAAACTCCCAAACAGTCTCAAACATGTCTTGATTGCTCATATGAGAATTTGGCTTCATTATGATTGGAGTTGCATAAATATAACCATCTTTGTCTCTATTAGCATTCATGTTTTCAGCTATGCTAGTAGCTTTAGAAAGAGTTCTAGATGCCCACCACTTACCTGTTATCTGAGGGAAGTATATCCCACCAAAGAATTTAAATACAGGGTTATTTTGAGCATCAGCTATAAAAGCTCCTGTCATTCTATCGGACTCAAGTAGATTAGATTTTTTTTGATTGAAATTACTTAAAGGAGTATCTTCAGACAACTTTATATTTGGATTAGTAGGAAACCTTTTTAAAGTAAAGCTTGTTAATACAGAGTCTTGCTTTCTTGCTTGTCCATTTATAACTCCACTAACACTACCATCTAATATAGCAACATCCTGCTCTGTAATCTCTTGTCCTGCTTCTACCTTTGCAGAGACTACGTTTAGCAAATCAATAACCTCAGCGTCAGTAAACTTCTTAACTCCTAGTATATTAGCTAGTTTGTTAATCCATCTCTGTACTAAGTTCTGCGTTGGCTTATCCAAAGACTTGTATTCAGATGCTAGTATTCCAAACAACTCAGCAATACTTTCCTCGCTTTGAAATGCAGAGTCGTAGTTGTCAGAGTGTTCTTTTAGTTTCTGTAGTAACTCTGGAGACGCAGTCTTCTTGACTGCCTTCAACATTCTATCGGTAATAGCTTTAGCCTGCTTATTGGTGATTCCATTTCTTAGTAACAACGCATGGAATACCTCATGTGCAACCGTGTTATCCTGGACCTTTGTTGCGTTTATATGGATGGTCTTTGTTGCAGGATTATACTCCCCTCTCGTAGACTGCTCTCTCGTGTCTTCTCCTGTGGCTTTACGATAAGATGAATCATCATTGTGAACAACTATTTTAATGTCCTTATCGAGCTTATTTAAAGCTTTCCTGGCATTGTCTACTTGCTTCTCTACTTTAGTGACTTGCTTTCTAGGTTTCTGAGTAATCTTTTCTAAAGCCTTCTTAGCCTTTCTAATCTCTGATTTTTTTTGCTTTAAGTCATCTCTGTATGATTCAATAACACCATCCCTTTCATCTTTTAAATCCTCTTGTTCAGCTACCTTTTCTTCTATCGCTTCAATCTTTTGTTCCTTTGATAGCTTTTTATCTTTTCTTATTTTAGCCTTCTCTTCCTTAATTCTAGCAACCTCTTCTTTGTAGTTATCTTGTTCAATGGTTATCTCCTCTAAAATGGTTTCAGCACTCATCTGATCATTCTCAATCTCATTCTCAAGCCTTGATATTTCTGGGTCAGTCTGAGGCGTAGTAGGGGTTTTTAATTTAAATCGTTTCGTGACATCTTTAACAAAGGCATTAAATTTATCATCAGTCATAGCAAGTAAATCTTTTACCTTCACCGATATTCCTCCCATTATAATCTCTCCATTGTCTTCTCTAAAGTTTGGACTAAGTTCTACAACTTGATTTACTCTTTCATTTCCTTCAGGTGTCACCTCAACTTGTTCTTCTACTTTTACTTCTGCTTTAGGAGCAGGAGTTTTTATCCCTAACTTTTTTTTCTGGTCAGTTGTTAGAGATGATATTATTTTTTCACTGTTTACTTCCTTGCCACTTTTTTCTTGTATTTTTTCAAAAAGGTCACGACTACCTAATTGTTTTTTAAATGACTCCTCTGCACTAATTCCATTAGTGCCTTCATCGAGTTTAAAACGAATTGTATTTACAACCTCTCCATTTGCATCAAGAACTTCATTTATTGCATCTTGAAAAGAACCATCTAAATTTGTCCTTAGTGTTATTCTGTATTTACTACCATCAGGTTCGGTTAAAGAAAACACCTCTTCTTTTAAAATAACTTGTTCATCTTTAAACACTTCAGATGTTACCTCAGCTTCAGGCTCTGCTTTTACTTCTGCTTTGAGGGCAGGAGCAGGAGCAGGAGTAACAAGCATATTAGCCTCTACCTTTGTTCCATCACCAAACGTTTCTGCATACGCAGGAGCATTTGCAATAACATCTTTAGCCATTGCTTTTGTACCTACCTCAATTATTTGTCCTGTAACCTTATTGACAACCCACCATTTATCACTTGTCTTATTTCCTTCTTCATCAAATAAAGCCTGTTCTTGTCCTTGACGATTATCTAGTATTTCAAAATCTTTAGACCATATTCTCTTATTGGTCTTGTTCATTTCGTAAACCACTTCATCATCAACCTCTACCTCAGCTTCAACCCCTACCTCAGCTTCAAGTTCTGCCTTAGTTTCTACCTCTGCCTCTGTATCCGTTTGTTGGTCTTTGTTAAACAACTCAACTGCTCGTTCTAAATTTTGTTGTTCAGTTATTTCAAACTCCTCATCACCCTTTGCCTCAGACTCTTCTACTAATTCCTTACTAGCCTGCTCTATGTATTTTAATTGCTCACTTTGTTCAAGCTCTCTAAAAGCATCTACCTCGGTGTCAACCTCTGCTTCTAGTTGATTCTCTTGTAAGTCTTTTATCTTAGCCTTTATTATACTAGCCTTCTCTTTAGCAACCTCAGTCTTGTTGCCTTCTAGGCTACTAAGCTCTAGTTGTAGCTTTGTTATTTCAGACAAAGTCTCAGGGTTAATATCAGGGTTAGCTTCTAGTATTAATCTTTGAGTGTTTAATTGTAGTATTCTGTCAGAAAGTTTTTTAGCACGACCCTCGTAATCATTGTCGATACTTATTTTTGTAGACTGTAGTTGGTCTAAAGTCATAGTCTCTATGAGGTTGTCTATGGTCTCTACGTCTACCTTCTTTCCGTTTACCTTATACTTTGGCTTTGAAAACCTTGCAGATATAACATCCTTTATCCCACCTGGTGCTTCAGCAATACCCTCTAATGCAATCTCAGAGACATCCATCTCTTGACCAATCACACCTCTAGCAGTAGCCTCACCTACAGAACCACCTACTGATTCAATTCCTGATGCGGATAAAACAGATTTTATTTTAGTACCTTTAGTTACACCCTTACCAGCCTTACTAAGAATTTTACCTGCAACCTTACCACCTAATCTACCTGTAAATGCATCAATAACACCAATAGTTATACCTCTAGCTAATGCCTTATTTCGTATGCTTGTGTATATTTTATCGTCATTTAATGCCTCTCTAATTTTTTCAGGAGTAAGCTCTCCCTCAATCTCTTCTTGTAGTAACTCAGAGAATGTAGCACCCATTTCAAGAACTGATCCTGCTGCTGCAAATGCGTATGGAAGCGTTGCTGCTGCTCCTGCTATCGCACCTGGTATTGCTCCAACACCACCTGCTACAGCCCCTGACCCTGCACCTATTGCCGTACCTGAACCTAATACTGTACCTGCGGCTACCAAGGAATCTTTATTGGTAAACATGGAGAACATAGAGCTAACTATAACTTCAGGAATAACCTGAAACCCTGACTTTGCTAACCCCATAACAACTCCCATAAAACCTTTTCCGTTTTCTTCGTAGGTCTTTTGGTAAGCCATCATCTCATCAGATGGACCTAGTTTCTGTGCCTCTTTATTGGCTTCGATAAAACTATATATATCTTCATCGGTTGCGTTTGCACCTCGTATTAGTATGTCCGATGCATCCTCAGCAACCTGACCTTGATAGTAACCTGTAGCAACACTACGAGCCATGTCATCTACAAAGTCTCCTAGTCCTACTTTTGTTACCGTATCAAACCCTCTTAGTATGTCACCAAAAGTTCCTTCAAAAAAGTCCTGTTCAGTCTGTGGTTGTGTAGCCAAAGAAATGTCTTCCGTAACCAATACCCCATCTTGATCTTGAGAGATAAAATCTGATTCGATTTTTTTTTTTAATGGATTGCTTACCCCAATAAGTTGCGCAAATGCGTCAGCATCTCCATTATAACCTGTATTTGTAAACTGACTAAATCCATCATTAAATGCATCAGAATTTGTGCTCATTAATATTTTAAAATCAGCTTCTGTTCCTAAGTAACCAGTGCTTTTAAATTCTTCGTATAATTCTTTAAATGCTTGTTCGTTCATTAGTTTGTGTTATATTTAGAGCCGTCAATTACAGGGTCGGTAGATGTTGATGTTTTTGTACTT
>ENA-UZWT01002502-UZWT01002502.1-metagenome-genome-assembly--contig:-Day-1-50m-contig-2502_pt1 | contig 10013 bp, 7 predicted proteins | sample MGYA00260338_ERZ794898 | MGnify/ENA metagenome assembly ERZ794898 | reverse complement strand
TCGAATCGTTAGTGATAGACAAAGGAACACCAGTTTATCTGTATTGTAGAAGCGGTAATCGCTCAAGTAACGCTTTACAAATCATGCAAAAATTAGGCTATACCAATGTGGTAAATGTTGGCGGTATCAATGAAGCTAGAAAAAGATTCNNAATAAGGGGAAGTCCATGCGCTACAACCATTGTTTAATAGTGTTTTTATCCTTTTTAATAATTGGCTGTGATCTGCAGCAAGTAGCCATTAATAATAATGATGAGGTTCACAACAAAGATCAGATAAAGACAACATCAACGGTCACAGTAAACCCCGATATATGGCCAAAGCAAACTTCGCCTTTTAAGCGCATACAAATCGAAGAAGAAAAGATCAAAACCTTAATTAGTCAAATGAGCCTAGAAGAAAAAGTCGGTCAGATAATACAAGCCGATATTGGCTCTGTAACCCCAGAACAGGTTCGGAAATACCATTTGGGTTCTGTGCTAAATGGCGGAAATTCCGCTCCAGGCGGAGATAATCGAACAACGCCAGATGCATGGGTGGCACTAGCCGATGAATTTTGGCTTGCATCTACAGATAAAACCAATGGCAGAACAGGTATCCCAGCGTTGTGGGGCACAGATGCCGTTCATGGGCATAACAATATAGTAGGAGCAACCATTTTCCCCCACAATATAGGCTTAGGTGCAGCTAATAATCCAAAATTGATGTATCAAATTGGCAATGTAACTGCCAAAGAAATACTGGTAACAGGATTAGATTGGACATTTGCCCCTACCATTGCTGTTGTTCGCGATGATCGCTGGGGGCGAACCTATGAGAGCTATTCAGAAGACCCAGCTATTGTTAAAGAGTACGCGAAATATTTAGTAGAGGGGATTCAAGGTAAGCTTAGTGACAACAGCTTTCTAGATGAAGATCACCTTATTGCAACTGCTAAGCATTTTGTGGGTGATGGCGGAACTATAAATGGCCGAGATCAAGGTGATAATGTTTCTAGTGAAGAAGAATTAAGAGATATTCAGGCTGCAGGTTACCCTCAGGCAATCAGCAGTGGTGTGCAATCAGTAATGGCCTCTTTTAACAGTTGGCATGGCCGCAAGATGCACGCCTACAAAGAACTCTTAGTTGATGTCTTAGTGGGTCAAATGGGATTTGATGGCTTTGTTGTAGGTGATTGGAATGGTCACGGACAGGTTGAAGGCTGTACCAATGAATCTTGTGCAGCTGCCTTTAATAACGGGTTAGATATGTTTATGGCCCCTGATAGCTGGGAAGAACTCTATATCAATACGCTAGCCCAGGTTAAAGGCGGTGAAATAACAGTCGCTCGTTTAGATCAGGCGGTTAGTCGTATTTTGCGAGTAAAAATACGAGCAGGTCTTTTTAAAGCTGGACTGCCATCAAAAAGAAAATATGCCGGAAAGTTTGATTTATTAGCAGCGCCAGAACATCGAAAAATTGCTCGACAGGCTGTGCGTCAATCTTTAGTTTTGCTTAAAAATGAAAAACAGTTGCTTCCAATATCACCCGCCTCACGTATATTAGTGACTGGTGATGGTGCAGATAATTTAGGCAAGCAAACGGGTGGATGGACACTGTCATGGCAGGGCACTGGCAACAAGAAAGAGCATTTCCCCAATGGTATTTCGATCTTTGATGGCATTGCACAGCAAGTTAAAGTAGCAGGTGGTAAAGCAATTTTAAGTAAAGATGGCGAATATCAGCAAAAGCCTGATATCGCTGTAGTGGTATTTGGTGAGGATCCCTATGCAGAATTTCAAGGCGATCGAGCCCACTTAGATTTTCAATCTGAAGATGGCCTAAAACTATTAAAGAAATTTAAGTCTCAGGGCATTCCTACTGTAGCTATTTTTCTTTCCGGTCGCCCCATGTGGGTAAATCCCGAAATTAATGCCTCAGATGCCTTTATTGCAGCTTGGTTGCCGGGTTCAGAGGCAGCGGGCATCGCCGATGTGCTGCTTACAAAAGCCAATGGTGAAATACAAAATGATTTTCATGGAAAATTATCTTTTTCCTGGCCCAGAACTGGTTCTCAGGCGACTATTAACTATGGTGATAAAAATTACAATCCACAATTTTCTTATGGCTATGGATTGAGTTATTTGGATAAAGTTTCGATCGGTATATTATCCGAGGATCCCCAACTTGGCGGGATTGCACAGTCACAAAGTAAAAATTTCCTAAAAGCAGGTGAGCCTATCCTGCCTTGGCGTTTAACTATGCAGGATTCGGGTGGTACCGTGCAGGTAACATCTTCAAAAGCAAACAGTGCAGCAGGCGTTGTTGTTACGAAATCTCAGGATTATTTAGCTCAAGAAGACTCGCGTTTATTTAGCTTTTCGGGTGATGGGATAGTCGCTATCGAAGGAGAGCCAGTGGATATTTCACGTGAATCTAATGGAGATATGGCAATGGAATTGCAGTATCAAGTCATTGGCGATGTTGAAGCCAAAGTTGTCTTGAGTATGGGTTGTGGTGAAAACTGTAAAGGTGAGTTGGATATAACTAAAGAGTTATCCCAAAAAGAAAACCTTGGTTGGCAGACTTCACGTCTTAAGCTAAGTTGCTTTGCAGAAAAGGGCGCTAAAATGGCAATCATTAATGCACCATTTGTCTTAACTGTATCTGGGGAATTACAGCTACAGCTGCACAGCCTAAAAATTGTCAGTAATCAAGGTGACGCAAGTTGCTCGCTATAAAGCCAAGTGAGTTTTCAATGGCATCTAGAAAATAGCGGTAGGTGGGCTTGAATCACTATATTTCTAATGCAAAATAAACAGGGTAGCGATCCGGCGGTGGGGCATTTTTTAAATGCGCCTCTATATGGATTGCTGTCCTTTTCAGAGTAATTTCTTCAAAAAATCAATTTTCTTCGTGAACCCCGTCACAGAAATAAATAAAATTTTTTCCTCTACATAAAATATTGACTAGCCTCTAGTAAAGGCGTGTAGCTGTTTCATTTGTGTATTCCTCTTTTAAAGGGCTATTTCTTCGATTTGCATTCCTAGATGCCAGTGATATTGGCAATTAATTTAATTGGGCTTGCACAGGGAGGTATAAGTCTAATGATCAATGTAGATTGGGTAAAAGTCAGAAAATATATTCCTTTAAGTATTTTGATGATTGTTTTATTTAGTGATTTCGCTAATGCGTTTTTTTGGCCAAATCTATCATGGAACTTTCGTGATCGCGATCGTGATGGTTTTGTCGATTGGGTTGATAACTGTGTTTATGTTCGCAATCCAGACCAAAAAGACACAGATAAAGATGGTAAAGGTAATGTTTGCGATGCAGATGATGATAATGATGGTGTGCCAGATGGACAGGATGCCTATCCGTTGGATCCATTGCAAATAAAGTCTATGAGGTACTGCAGAAGTTATTTTAAAAAGAGACTTGTTTTAGAAAATAATAGACTTAAACAAATATATATTCCGATAGTTGATCCTAGATGTGGACCATCGAAAACCAAGGAACCTGATGCTTCGAAATTAAGATTATTGGGTTTTGATGTTAATAGAAATGGTATTAGAGACGATATTGAAAGAAAAATAAACGCAAAATTTACAGGCAGTATCAGGACGCAAGCGCGAGAAATGGCAAAGCATTATCAAAAAATACTTTCTGGTACACTCAGTCATAAACAGGTTAATCAGCAACTGACTCAGATCAATTACCTCAATGAATGTATTCAAAATAAAACCAACGCCAAGGATGGAGGGTTACAGTTTCTACTACCAGAACAACTTAGCACCGTTGCCCGAACCAGAGCTTACTTAAAAGCTGCCGCCGAAGCTTACGACAAAGGCGGCCCACCCAAGGTGAAACCCTGTGGTAGTTCGGCTAAAACTCGAAGCCAAACTGATTTAAATAGGGCTGTTGCCAGCAGCCAAGGGGGTGGGGTACTAAGCAGCAATTTAGATGCTCGGGCAAGACTTAACCCACCCAACTTAAACGGCTATGAACTTTTTTTTATTAATGGGGTTTTAAATAGTAAGAGAGCGGCAGAGAAAACTGAAAAAAAACTAGAACAGATGCTAAATCAAAAAACAGTGGCGTTGGAATACAACAGAAACCATATGCTAGGCCAGTTTTTTGATCTTTGGGTGCATAAGGTTGGTGAACTCGAGGTGGATAAAACGGGTACCCTAGGGTTTTGGCAGTTGGTTGGTGCTGTTGCATTGCCAGTTGGTAATGTACGCAAGGCTCTTTACGATTGGCTTGACCCTGATCGCGATATAGGTCATTGGGCTGAGAAAGACTTAAAGCGCATGATTCAATCAGCAAAAACGGCATTAAATCAAAATAAAAAGGTGATTATAGTGGCCCACTCTGAGGGTAACTTTTTTTACAGAAATATTTATAAGGCCCTCAATCAATGGAACTCGACAAAAACTCAACAATGCTTTGCCGGTATAGGTTTTGCAACTCCCTTATCGAGTAAGCCTGGTAACTATGACTATATTACCAGTAGCAATGATAGGATCATTAATCTGGTGCGTAATTTTTGGAATAGCACCCTTACTGCCAATATAACCGTGCCACAGGGTCATGGTGGTGACCTGCTTGGTCATGGTATGCAAGAAGTTTATTTATCCCATCCTGTGTCATTACGGAAGTTAAAAACCGAACTAGATCAGGTCACTAATCGATTAAATAAAAGCTGTAAGATCAAAAAGGAGAAAAAGAGGCAGCCCAAAAAAGAACCAAAGCCGCAATTAAGTTGTGCTGCCCCTGTGGGTAAAGGTGGAGGACAAGGACTATACTCCTATTCTTACCCTATAAAAAACACTAGACCCCATACGGTTGAAATATCCTTTGAAGCCTACAATATACCCGACAGTATTAAAATTACTGCCAATGGTAAAAAAATTGCCCAAACCAATGGCCTAGTGGGGGGCTATCATCAATGGCAAATAGATTATGACCCCATTAACCATGGTAAAGAGTTTGTTGCCAGTGTAGATGCCCCCAATGGTGGAACTGCTTGGAAGCTATGTATTGATTGTGAAGGTTCGTCTTGTAAGAATCATATTAAACGCAAAGCGGTAAACTATGAATTTAGAGAGTCTTACAACTGGAAGTGTAGTAACTATAAAATTGATGGCATATCTGTTTCTAGAACAGGTTATATGCAACAACTAAGTATTGGTAGACATGTTTTTTCGGCTGACTGTGCTTGTTATGATAGTTCTTACGCAAAAATTGGGATAACTAAATGTAGCAAAGAAAGAGGGTATTCTTCACTGATTGTTAGTGGTACAGAATGCAAAAGTCGGTATGACAATTTCCATTATCAAAATTGTATGCTTGGGGGTTTTACCACTAAGCGAGTATTGGAAATAAAATAAACTCAGGATGAGAATAGTTATGGTTAAAAAAACACTACTAATATTTTTTATGAGCCTTTGCTTATTTTTTTTGTGGCTTGTTGCCCCCTCGCATATTGAACAGATAGAAGATGATGAGTATGTGGGTAAAACCCTACTGATTTATCCCACAGCGGGTAAGTTTGTTGTGGATGATAGTTGGTATTTTGGTAAAAGAAAGGGCGATAGTTGGTTTTCATCAGGGCGTTTAGATAAAAACTCTGACTTGCCACCAAAGCTTTATAAAATAGTTGCAAAATATCAAGAATATTATCATGGCTTTAAGCGTTTATTTGGCAGATATGGAATAACGCAGTATTTGATTGAACCGCTGGTCGGGAAAATAGATAAGCGTTTATTCACTTTTTATGTTGATACTTGTGAAGAACAAACAGACCAAAACGACCCAGATACTGGTATAAAAATTGATTTTGTGTGTGATTAGATTCAAATATGAGCTGCTGTACACCTTAAGAAATAGGGAGTTTTTTAAAGGAATCAATAGGGCGTAAATATTTGGTTTAAATGGTAGCTACGGGTGGACTTGAACCACCGACCCCAGCATTATGAATACAGTTATCCTTGATTCTATGTTCAAATAAATCATGTTATATCAATGACTTAAATTTATATACGCAGATAAAAATCCTTAAATATTCATTCCCTTATTGTTCCCTTTTTTCTCTTAATAATCTACACTGGTGAGATGAGTAAATGGGAATCCAATCAAGAGACTTTCAAGCGTGATTATGGGGTAATCACTATTTACACCCGTTCTGACCATAAGGGTGGAAAATACTATTCACGGATAAAAATCAAAGGTTCAACGGGATATCGCAGGTTCTCAACTGGAGAAACAGAATCTAGATTGGCACTGAGGTTTGCTGAAGACAAATACCGAGAGTTATTGCTTCTTCAGGATAGGACTGGAAACATCCATCACAAGTCTTTCGTTGCAGTAATGAGAGAATGGGAAAAATCGTCTCGCAACTCATCAACCAAGAATCCAAAGTTGATAGACGACTACATTGAAAAAATGGGGAGGTATGCAGTTCCGTTCTTCAAGCGGTTCTCTGGCATTGCCGAGATTCGTGAAGTCCACTTGGAAGAGTGGGTTGATTATCGTAGGTCAAACTATGTGAGGTCAAAACCAAGAGATACGACCATCACTAGAGAGTTATCGGGAATAAAGCAGGTATTTGAGTATGCAGTAACGAGAGAATACCTGCCTACTCGACTTAAGTTTCCAGTGGTAGGTTCGCCACCCAACCCAAGACCTGCGTTCACTAGAGACCAATACAAGAGGTTGTATAGGGGTCTGAGACAGTCCGTAAGGGAGGGGGAGGGTCATCCCGCCCACTACCGTGCAAGGTTCTATCTTCAGCATTTAGTGTTGATACTTGCAAACTCTGGAGTTCGTATTGGTGAGTTAAGAGGTTTGACTTGGGACGATATAGAGTCTCGTAGGGACGGTAAGGGTGTGTTGATGTATGTCCGTGGTAAGACCAAGAAGCGAAGACAGGTTGTTCCGCAACCATCAACCGCAAAGTATCTTCAACGCATCAAAGATTATCGTGAGAGTGAACTGGGTCAACCAGTAGTACCTAATGAATTTGTATTTTGCAGTCTAAATGGTTCACCTGTTCAGAGTTATAAGAAGGGATTCAAGACATTATTGAAGTCTATTGGGTTGACCACAGATGATGAAGGCAACCCGTTTACTCTCTATTCCCTGCGACACACCTACGCAACGATGAGAATCATCAATGGTGTTCCCCACTACTTTATTGCCTCAAATATGGGTACATCTGTTGAGATGTTGATGAAGTTTTATGGTCACTTAGTCAATGAGAGTGTTGCAGATGAGATTACGAAGGTCAGATGATGCACTCAGTCGCAATGAGACACCCAAGTGGTTAAATCTATCATCTAATGGATAGATGCATAGTCGTTGGGGTATAGTTAACTATTGACACTGTCTTTTAGAAGAGACAACATAGGATTTTATAACATAAGAATAGGAGAGTTATTATGTCTGATTGGTCAACTAAAATAAATGTAAGAACTGTGTCTTCAAATCCAATTATCAAACTTTTGAATGTTTTAATTGCGATAATTGAATTTTTGAGTGGCACACGTCGGAGCGGCGTAATGTCGGAAGAAAACGACTGTTTGGTAATTGATACAAAAACTAAGACTCTTTGGTTTTTCCTGAAATCTGAAGATGTGATGAAAATTGCCAAAAGTAGAATTTCAGGTATAAAAGTTTCTACGGTGAAAACTTGGTTTTTCTTCCGATCAACAGTCGTGGAAGTCTATGCATCTGGAGTAACTGACCAAGTAGCATATGAAGTTACGGTAGGGTACAAAGAAATTAAAGATAAAGCAGAGAGTTGGTTGAAGTAATTAATAAACTTGGTGGCAGGTCTAAAATGAATATAAAACATATTGTCGTAATTCTGACTCTAACCCAAAGTGGGATAGTTTTTGCCCTGCCACCAAGCGACCAGGACAATCATTTAACAATTAGCAGTCTGTGGGAAGATTTAAAGACTGAGAGTGCCATATTACTTGAAAAGTCAATTCAGTTTACTTCAAGAGTGGCGGCAGAAATGAATGATGCTTTGGATGCTGAGTTAATCGCACTCAGAGAGTCACAAGTCAAATCATCTGATGTAGACGTTCGAGACAAAATTGACACCATCAGAATTTATGTCGAAAACATTTCAGATTTGAAGAAACATGAGGAAAACGCATCGTCTTTTTCTTTGATTTCCAAGTCGAAAAAAGATTACCGAATAGAGATTGATCAAGTTTTAAAGGAAATTGAACCAATCTTGTTCGATGGTGAAATTGTTGACTACGCCTCAAAAATACGAAACGCTAAGAAACAAACACAGCAACTTCAACAGCAAAAAGCATCCCTGAATGAAGATTTGGTTTTCGCCTCAGAAGAGGGAAGTCTACTCAAATCATCTAAGGGAGATATTAGGCAAAAAATTGCTCAGGTTGACAGGTTAATTAGAAAATCGGAAGTTTTAATCGATGAACATGAATTTGACTTAAAGAAAAAAATGGACGCGCTGGGTATTAAACTCAGCAGAGCGCAAATTAACGTTTTAACAACTAGAGTTGATGGAGACGAACTTGCTCGCGCTTTTGCAATCTTTGATATTACAAAACAGATTTCCAAAACGCTAGGCAAACTAGTCCAAGAAAATTCATTCAGTGCCGACACTACCGTAAAATATTATGGGACATATGTAATTTTGAGTGAAATACTTGGGTATTCACAGCGCGAGTACATAAGTAAAATTGAAGATATATATCTTCCCGCAATTTCCAAAATCGAAGATAGTATAGAAGATTCTATAAACTTCGCTGAAAATGCACTTGACGACGCTAACTCGGAAGCAAATCGTGTGATTTTAAAGGGTAATATTCGTTCGAATCAATTCAGTTTGGATGTGGTTGAAAGTTATAGAAAAATACTAAAGAATCAAATCAATAATTTAGAAGTCGCCTTGGAGAGGACAAATGAGCAGATTACCGTTGCTTATTCCACTTATGATACCGCTGCGAACTCAGCAAATCTTGTAAATTTAATTAGTGAAACTCAGCATTCGTTTAATCGAATAATGAATCTGCAAGTCCCTGACATTATTCCTTTCGAAAACACTGAACTCGAGTTGAAGTTTCAAGAAATATCTGATCAGATTCTAAATAACGCAAAATCTTAAGTGTTTTCGCATATTCTCTAGGGTATTGCAGATCTTTTCCTAAAAGAGGATTTTTTGGGACCTAAGTAATAGACAGCGTAGAAAGGGTCTTCTTGAGCAACGTATCCATGCCATCATCTGTCAGGTTGGAGCGTTCAGTCCTAAACTCCGCAACCAGTGCTAAAAATTCGTCATATGTTTGATATTTCATACTAACTTGCCATCAGTCTATAAACAGATGCTTTAGACAGTCCATATTCCCTCATCCAGCAGGCGCAGCAAACTCAAGTTCACCTCACTGATGCTGTGGTGGAAAATGCGCTTTGAGTTAAGTTAGGTACTCTGGCGAGCAAGGGGAAGGGGGTTTCGCGAGCGCAAATTAGGTCTAGCGATAGAGTTTTCTGAATCTAAATAGCCGCATCGTTATGTACGTTAATTACCATTGGTGGTATCTCCTTTATCTCAGGCTCTTCTTCTCGCCAGTCTCCTCTAAACTTGAGGTAGAAGATAATCGCCCTTAGAGAGCCTTTCTCGACCTGTTGCATTAATGCACTGCTAACTTTCACAATAGCCTTTGCTTTGCCTTTGCGGAGGGCTGTATCAAATGTCTCATTATCGTTTTTACGGCGACTGAAGGTAGAGCGAGAGATGCCAAGAGAGTCGGCAATCTGCTGTTCAGAAAGCCCAAGAGAAGCCAGTTCTTCGACCTTTTCTAGGTCAATTTCTTTAGTTTTCGCCATACTGCAATTATAGCGTATTTTTGCGTTTAAGGTTGCCCATAAGTTACTCAAAAGGGATATTTTGGATAAATAGGAAAGTGATTAAAGCGATATTAAATATCTAAACTATTGATATATATGGGATTTAAATGGTAGCTACGGGTGGACTTGAACCACCGACCCCAG
>ENA-UZWT01001785-UZWT01001785.1-metagenome-genome-assembly--contig:-Day-1-50m-contig-1785_pt1 | contig 10024 bp, 10 predicted proteins | sample MGYA00260338_ERZ794898 | MGnify/ENA metagenome assembly ERZ794898 | reverse complement strand
TCAGCTGCATCTTTACACATCCTGCTGAGATGACGATGCTTCAGGGGAAAGCTAGAGTTATTGTAATTAATGGTTTCAAATAACCCATGACCATAGCTCAGGCCACGATCAGACAACAGTGCTGATGGATCAGCATTGCAGAGTTCTGGATAACCATCGATTGAATAAAAGAAGTCAAATGTTTTCATAGGCCCATTAAACAAAACTTTCGGCCAAAAAAAAACCGCCCCAATTGGAGCGGCTTTTAATGTAGCTGTATTTAGCTGTTCGCATTGATGTAGGTAATTGCATCATTAACAGTTGCGATCTTCTCAGCTTCCTCGTCAGGGATCTCTGCATCGAACTCCTCTTCAAGAGCCATGATCAACTCTACAGTGTCAAGGGAGTCTGCACCGAGATCTTCCACAAACGATGAAGTCACCTTCACGTCTTCTTCTTTAACGCCAAGTTGCTCGGCAACCATTTTGATAACGCGTTCTTCAATATTACTCATCTTGTCTCCACTCCATATAAGGGATCGATGTTTACTGATTTCAAGTCACAAGACTCGAAAAAGGGATTATGTGAGTTAAGGGCGGCATTTTACCTTACAAATATTAAAATGCTAGTCTCTAAATAAAAAAAAGCTATAACGTTTGCAGAAACTCCACCTACTAAGACATGTACATTCCACCATTAACGTGGATCGTCTCTCCTGTAATGTAGCCCGCTGCGTCACTTACTAAAAATTTGACAACCGCTGCAATCTCCTCTGGGGCCCCTAATCGGGCTAAAGGAATCTGCCCTAAAAGTACCTCTTTGTTGGCGTCAGGTAGGTCTTTAGTCATGTCTGTGTCAATAAAACCCGGTGCGACTGTGTTAACTGTGATGCTACGTGAGCCAAGTTCTTTGGCCAGCGCACGGCTAAACCCTTCAACCCCAGCTTTTGTTGCGGAATAGTTGCTCTGCCCACCGTTGCCCATCGAGCCTACCACTGAGCTTATATTAACTATCCGTCCCCAACGGCCCTTTGTCATAGGCCTAACACACGCCTTGGATAGCCGAAATACAGCATTGAGATTAGTATTAATTACGTCTAACCATTCATCCTCTTTCATCCGCATCAATATATTATCTTTAGTGATACCTGCATTATTTACCAGTACAGTAGGAGCACCAAAATTTTCCACAACACTCTGTAAAAGAGCACTAATCGAATCAGGGTCAGTAACATTTAATGGCATACCAGCGCCCAAAATTCCTTTATCAACAAACCGTTGGCTGATGCTATCGGCACCAGAGGTCGTGGTCGCCGTCCCTATGACGGTATACCCCGACTCACCAAGGGTGTCAGCTATTGCCGCTCCTATACCGCGACTTGCCCCAGTCACCAATACTACTTTTGATTCTTCACTCATAGATTCACCTTTGGTTATTTAAACAGCAGCCAGGGCATTTTTTAAACTGGCAACATCATCTGTTGAAAAAGAGACTATTTCTCTATTAATTCGCTTGGACAAGCCACTTAAGACACGACCAGGCCCGCACTCAACTAATTGCTCAGCGCCTCGTCGTCTTAGCTCAAGAACACAATCTACCCAGCGGACTGGGCTATAAATTTGTTCAAGCATTAACTTCTTAATAACTGCCGGGTCACTCTCGGACTGGCCATGAACATTGTGAATCACAGGTATCTCCGGAGCGCTAAACGTTACAGACCTAACTTGCTCTGTCAGTCCTTCAGCAGCAGGTGCCATTAAGGAGGTATGGAAAGGCGCGCTCACTGGCAATGGCAGAGCACGCTTCGCACCGGCTGCCTTACATAATTCTATTGCACGGCCGACCGCGTCCGCTGATCCAGCAATTACCACCTGTCCTGGCGCATTAAAATTGACTGCATCGACAACTTCATCTCCCCTCGCGTCGGCACAGGACTGACAGATCGACTCATCGTCCAATCCTATTATTGCAGCCATAGCTCCAATTCCCACGGGAACCGCATCCTGCATTAAGGCTCCCCTTGATCTAACAATTCCAACAGCATCTTCAAACTTTATTGCACCCGCACAGACCAGTGCTGACCATTCTCCTAAACTGTGCCCTGCTAATACCGCTGGCATAGCCCCATTTTTATTCATCCACAGGCGCCAAACAGCCACACTAGACGCCAGTAGAAGTGGTTGCGTGCGTTCGGTTAAATTAATTTGCTCCTGAGAGCCCTCTTGGCTCATTTTCCAGAGATCATAACCAAGCACCTCAGATGCTTGGCTAAAAGTATCCTCAACAATAGAGTTAAACTCAGCCAATTCACTAAGCATTCCAATCTTCTGAGATCCCTGACCAGGAAATACAAAGGCAAGATTATTTTTCATGAGTCTCCGCTAGTTTGTAGTATCAATGAGTTTTGCCTGCAGTAATGGCGTTAGCGCCTTAGGCAAGTTGTGCGCCGCAGCTTCAATAGCTACATCTAAGGCATGTCCGAAAGCCTTCCGAGAGGCACTTCCGTGACTTTTAACCACGACTCCATCCAGACCCAACAGATACGCTCCGTTGTAAAGCGAAGGGTCGAGTCTATTTTTAAGATCCTTAAAAGACCGACTGAAAACCCCTAGTACAAGCCGAGCAAGCCAGTTCTTTTTCACAAGATCTTCTAAAATAACTGAAATCATATTAGCGAAGCCTTCGGTTGTCTTGAGTGCAATATTGCCGCTGAAGCCATCACAGACAACAATATCTGCAATACCTTCAAAAATGCCATCACCTTCTATGAACCCCACGTAATTAATACTCGAATCACCCTCTAGTAGCAGCGATGCCTGTTGCAATTCCTCGCTACCCTTAATGTCTTCTACCCCAACATTTAATAGTCTAACAGTGGGGTTACCAATATTATCGAGAAGTCTCGCTGTTAAATCTGCCAAAATGGCAAATTCATGCAACTGTCCAGCCGACGAGTGAATATTGGCACCTAAATCCAGAACGTAGGTTCTTCCCTCAACGGTAGGGAATGTTGTGCAAATTGCAGGACGAGAGATTCCGGGTAGAGTTTTCAGGTTGATCAAACCGAGAGCCATGAGAGCACCGGTATTGCCCGCGCTGATACAGGCATCCACCTGACGGGTTGCGACGGCATTAATAGCAAGACCCATAGATGAGTCTTTCTTATTTCTTAGCACAGTAGAGGGCTTGTCGTTGTCACAAACCTCAATATCAGAGTGATAGACGCTTATTCGATTCTTAACCTGAGAAGACGCCTGATTCAGCTCAACGGCTATAGCCGCTTTGTTGCCGAATAAGTCAGCCTCCACATTTGGATGTCTTTTTAGAGAGGTTATCAACGCGGACACGGTCACTGATGGGCCAAATTCACCACCCATCGCATCTACCGCAATCCGAACCGAACTTGCCAAGGGAATGCCTAGTCGGCGCTTGTCTCGACCACTTTTTGTCCGCGGTAGAAACCGTCTGCAGTTACGTGGTGACGCAGATGTCTCTCTCCGCTCACTGAATCAGTAGAAACAGTTGCTGAAGTCAATGCATCATGGGCGCGACGCATGCCACGTTTTGAACGAGTTTTACGACTCTTTTGAACAGCCATCAGATACTCCTAATCTAAATGTTGTATGCAGTTATTAATTACGTTTTAACTGCTCTAAAATACTAAATGGGCTATCAACGATAGCTTCATCATGTGTAGCGTCTACCTCTTCTATAAAGGTATCCCCTGTGCACTCCCCCATGGCGTGGTAATTAACCAATGGTAGCGCTAATAAAATTTCATCTTCAAGTAACTCGTTTAAGTTGGCCATTTTATCAACAACAAGCCAAGGCTCATAGTTCTTTGCAACTCTATCCTCATGATCTTCTGACCAAATGACCTGTACTGCAAACTCAGCATGAAGATCAACCTGTACTGGGTCTAAGCAACGCTGACAAACGGTGTTCACAGTTACATCGGCATTACCGTGAGCTATCTTAGCTCGTGATTCGTCAAGCTCAAATTGAATCGAAGCCTTTAAGGGCTTACAAATCTCAGAAACTGATGCTGACAACCTTGGAAGGTTATCAGACTTAACTTCCCCTTCAAGTAGATAACCTTGGAGGGCCAGTTTTCGCGGGTCAATGTGAGTCGGCAGTGCCATAAAATCAGGTCGATCTCAGTTAGGCGCGCATGATATGCAGAACACTGTGATCTGTCAAAGAAAATTGGTTGATTTCAGTGCTTTAACGTTCAGTAGCAGGTTAGAATGTAAAATAACAAGCTTTCTCAGGGATTTTGGGAGCTTAAATTCTCAAGTAAGCACCTAAAATATGAAAGCAGCCTAATGTCTCAAATCATTCTAGCATCTACATCCGAGTATAGACGATCGCTTCTATCTCGCTTGAGTTTGAAGTTCACCTGCGTTGCCCCAGAGACGGACGAATACGCCCTTCTAGAAGAGCCACCGATCGCAACGGCTATGCGTTTAGCCGAGTCTAAAGCTTGCTCTACTGCTGAGCGCTATCCTGAGGCTGTCGTAATAGGCGCTGATCAAATTGCAGATCTTGAAGGCCAGCCAATTAATAAACCCATCAGCCATGACCTAGCTGTTGCCCAGCTCTCACTGCAGTCAGGAAAAATTGTCAGATTTCATAGCGCAATTGCCGTCGCTCAGATGGATTATTCAGGTGAATTGCGACATAAATCATGCATCAACACAACTGATGTTCACTTTAAGGATCTAAATGAGAGTCAAATACAGGCCTATTTAGCTGCAGAGAAGCCCTATGATTGTGCCGGAAGCTTCAAAGTTGAGGGTCTTGGCATAAGCCTTTTTGAGTCGGTTAAGACTACAGATCCGACGTCTCTTGTGGGGCTTCCCCTGATAGACCTATGCAAATTACTTCCCCATTTTAACATAGATGTAATTTAGATATAACTTTATATTATTCAATTAAAATATTGATATTTATAAGTATTTTAATATATCTGAGAAGCTGTCGACACACGCAATTGGATGATAAAACTCTAGGCGCTCTTTACTGTGAGCACCATAGTTTACGCCAATCGATCTCATTGATGCCTGCTGAGCCATCGACAAGTCAAACTCAGTATCCCCGACCATGAGGGCTTGATTGCTGCTTACAGAGAATTGATCAAGCAGTTCATTTAGCATTAATGGATTTGGCTTTGACAGCGTTTCATCTGCACAGCGTGAGCCATCGAAATAATCACTCATATCACGAGCAGCTAAGACTCTATCAAGACCTGCCCTGCTCTTACCGGTGGCAACTGCGAGAATATAGCCTTGGCCTTTAAGGATATCTAAAGTTTCTGTAACACCCGGAAAGAACTGGCATGGCGCCTTGTCCTGCTCCCGAAAATGTCGTGAATATAACTTAGTAAAAGCGTTCGCATCAGCTGGGTCAAGACCAGGAAATAGCTGATTAGTCGCTTCCACTAAACCAAGACCAATAATATCAGCGGCACTCTCCCGGGATGGCACCGTCAGTCCTGCATCCGCTGCAGCCAAACGGATACAGCTGGATATTTTCTCTACGGAGTCACAGAGAGTCCCATCCCAATCAAAAATAAGTAGTCTTGGCTTAGTGATATTTCTTTCCTATGATTATTGTATTTTTTGAAGAACCCTACCAAGATCATCTGGCAAGGGCGCGTCCACGACAACCCACTGATCAGACAAAGGATGTTTGAATCTTAAGCTCTTGGCGTGCAAGAACAGGCGCCTGCAACCAAGACCGCGCATTGAATCATTGAACTCTTTGTCCCCGTATTTCTCATCTCCGGCAATAGGCTGCCCTGAGAACTGGCAATGCACTCTAATTTGATGAGTTCGTCCAGTTTCTAAAGTTACATCTAACAAAGTTGCCTGCTTAAAGCGTTGCGCGATATCGAAGTGGGTAACTGAGGCTTTTCCTTCAACATCAACCTTGACAATACGCTCGCCAGAGGAAAGTTGGTTTTTTCGTAAAGGCGCATTAACGGTACTCTTGCCCTTCGGCCATTGGCCCGAAACCAACGCTTGATAGCTCTTTTTGACCTGGTTGCGCTGCATGGCGTTCTGTATATCGAGCAAGACACTGCGTTTTTTTGCAAACATTAAGCAACCGGAAGTTTCTCGGTCTAATCTATGAACTAACTCCAGAAACCTTTGCTCCGGCCTTTCGGCTCTAAACGCCTCTATTGCACCCAAGGACACCCCACTGCCCCCGTGCACCGCAAGACCACTCGGCTTATTAAAAATCAGAAGCCCTTCATCTTCGAACAAAACATTCTCAGAAAGGTACCGTTTGAGTTCTTTTCCAGGAACAGCAGGCGCGCCTCGTTGAGCGGTCCTAATGGGCGCTATCCTTACGATATCGCCTTCTTTGATGCGAGTATCAGGCTTCACTCGCCCTTTATTAATCCTTACCTCACCTTTACGTAAAAGATTGTAAATACGTGACTTAGGGACACCTTTAAGATGCCTTATAAGAAAATTGTCCAACCGCTGCCCTTCTTGCTCAGGCCCTATTTCGGTATAGGTTACTTTGTCGAACTTATTTTCTTCCACGAATGATAGATCCATTAGTTTCTCAGCGAGGCATTGTAACGATCAAATCGCTATAAACAAATCTAATTACTACTTTGATTTGTAGGAACCTGAGTTTATTGTTATATTGCGCTCCGAACCGACATGCAGAGTGCCCAATGGAAGGCACAGTGTTGAGGGTTTTAAAGGCCTAAAGACTAAATTGGCCAAGAATACAGGGCTATTTGCTGAATTTTTATGAGCAGATAGCCAAATATAGCTGAGTGAGTTCAGCAAGTGAAAGTCTGAAATAGACAAAGGTTATAAGCTAGGCACTGCCGCTTCGATAATCGTCATACAAACGATACAATCATTAACTCGAAGGCGTTGATATACAGTGATTAGCTGAATAAAAACGAATAATTAGTTGATTTAGAGACCATTTTAACAAGCTTAATTATGGCTTGAAATTTGCGGTCATCAATCCACAGAACGTTACCTAAAGTTAGGCTCTGTGCGGCCAAGAATCTAAATTAACAATAACAAGGCAATAGCGATTTAAATCCTGTGGCCGAATGAAATTGAAGTATAAGTTCAAATTTTGTCGGTTGTATTTGGTAACGTCGCGATATAGCACCCGTTGATAATGGTATATTTTATTAGCGTTAGAAGTCTGCTACCCATGCCTACTCGTGGCCCTTTCCTCTCTTTCTTTCCTTTACTCTGATACTGCTCAGAACAACAAGTAAAGGTGAATTATGAAACGTATGTTAATTAATGCATCGCACACTGAAGAAGTGCGCGTTGCTATGGTAGATGGCCAGCGGCTATATGATCTAGATATAGAAAACAGAACCAGAGAACAAAAAAAATCAAACATTTATAAAGGAAAGGTAACGCGAGTCGAACCAAGCCTTGAAGCTGCTTTTATTGACTATGGCGCAGAACGTCATGGCTTCCTCCCTCTTAAAGAAATATCCCGAGAATACTTCAAAAAAGGTGCATCTGATGGTGGTCGCGTCCGCGTTCAAGACGCCCTCAAAGAGGGACAAGAAGTCGTCGTCCAAGTCGAGAAAGAAGAGCGCAGTAATAAAGGCGCAGCACTAACTACCTTCATCAGCCTGGCTGGTCGGTACCTGGTACTGATGCCAAACAATCCCCGCGCTGGTGGCATATCTCGGCGTATTGAAGGTGATGAGCGGGCTGACTTAAGAGAAGCTATGCGTGGCCTAGATATCCCAGACGGTATGGGTGCAATTGTAAGAACAGCCGGCATCGGTCGAGCGACCGAAGAACTTCAATGGGACTTCAACTATCTACTTCAACTTTGGAATACTATTACTGAAGAGTCAGGGAAGGCTAAGGCGCCCCACTTTCTATTCCAAGAGAGTAACGTGATTGTTCGTGCGATTAGAGACTATCTGCGTCAGGACGTTGGAGAAGTTATTGTCGATGGCGAAGAAGCTTACGCTCTTGCGGCAGCCTTCATCACTACGGTCATGCCAGACTTCAGAAGCAAAGTGAAGTTTTATCAGGATGAAATCCCACTGTTTAACCGCTATCAAGTCGAAAATCAGATTGATACTGCTTTCTGCCGTGAAGTGAGCTTGCCTTCTGGAGGGTCGATAGTGATCGATATCACCGAGGCTTTGGTCTCAATCGATATCAACTCAGCTCGCGCAACTAAAGGCGGTGATATCGAAGAAACTGCGTTTAACACCAATAAGGAAGCAGCAGAAGAAATAGCCCGCCAGTTGCGTTTGCGCGATGTGGGTGGCCTTATTGTCATCGACTTTATCGATATGCTAAATAGTCGCCACCAAAAGGATGTCGAGAACAAAATGCGTGATGCTCTAGAAGTTGATCGTGCCCGGGTACAGGTAGGTCGAATCTCTCGCTTTGGCTTGTTAGAAATGTCTCGACAGAGACTGCGTCCGTCTCTCGAAGAAACAATGTCTCGAACATGTCCTCGCTGCAAAGGGCAAGGCACCATTCGTGGGACCCGATCTCTTGCTCTATCGATATTAAGACTGGTAGAAGAAGAAGCACAAAAAGAGTTTAGCCGTGAAATTCGGGCCATAGTGCCGGTACCAGTGGCGACCTTTTTGCTAAATGAAAAACGCAAAGAGATATCTGACATTGAGTCACGAAATAGCATTCAGGTTACCGTGCTACCCAACACTGAGATGCAAACACCGCATTTTGAGGTTGTTAGGATCCGTAACCAGGATGAAGAGAACACCGACTTCAGCTATCGTCTTGCCGATGAACTTAGCAAACCAGAAGAGGAAGTAGTAACAGAGGCAGCAGAGCCCCAAGCTCTTCCAAAACCTGCAGTTAAAACAGTAATTCCGTCCACCCCTGCCCCTGTTATGGCTCCTGCTCCAGTTGTTGAGGAGAAAAGCCAAGGCTTTGTTAAGCGGCTATGGGCAAGTATGTTTGGTGAAACTGAAGAGCCAGTGGTAGAAAAGAAACCAAAACCTACAAACAATAGAGGTCGTAACAACCGCAATAATCGTAACCGTGGCGGGCAAAACAACCGCAACCGTGGCGGGCAAAACAATCGCCGTCCTAACGAGCGTAACGCAGAAAACAAGAATGCCAGTACTGAACAGTCAAATGATCAAAAAACTGCTCCTAAAGGCAATCAAAACCGTAATAATCGTCGCAATAAAAATAATCGTCCGAAAGATGCGGTGGCTCCTAAGGAAGCGGCAGTCCAAAAAACCACTGACACCAAGCCAGTCGAGACTTCAGCAAAAGCAGAAGGTGGCGATCAGTTGAAACGGCGTCCCGATGACAAACGTCGCGGGCCCCGTCGTCGTCGTCAGCGACAAGATGTACCAAAGGCTATGTTGGACCAAGCTACAGCGCTAACTAACTCGCCAAGTGATACTGCAGCAGACAAAGCCCCTACTTCACCGTCTGCGGAGGTTAAGACGCCCAAGGCAACTACCGATCTAACGCCAGTCAAAGACGTTAGTGTCGCAGATACTGCACAGCCTAAAGAAGTTAAACCTAAGCCCAAGCGCAAAGCCGCGCCTAAGGCGAAAGCATCAAAGGATGAGCCAAGCAGTAAAGCTGTTGATACTGTGACTGATTCAGTTGTTGATAACGCAGATACGCCTAAGAAGCCAGAAGCTAAGAAATCTGCTGCGAAGGCGAAGGCAAAACCAAAAGCTAAACCTGCAAAGGTAGGAAAAGCTAAATCTGCAGCCGACTCAGAAGGCTCTCCTGTGGTTGATACAGTGGTAAGAGCCAGTAATGATCCTCGCAAAAAACCTAAACCAGTTATGGAGGTCAAGGTGAGCACAGAGCGTGTCGAAATACCCGCTCCAGCGGTTTCATCGGAGCCGACACCAGCAGCTGGAAAACCCAAAAAAGCTGGACCAAGGGCCTCCAATGACCCACGGAAAAAGCGTGCGGCAGCAAAGCCAAAGGCAGCTTCAAAGGCTAAAAAAGCTGATTCTGAAACTGCTAAAACGAGCCCATCTGAAAAATCTTCAGAGGAAAATACACCAAAGTCTTAATTG
>ENA-UZWT01018010-UZWT01018010.1-metagenome-genome-assembly--contig:-Day-1-50m-contig-18010_pt1 | contig 10026 bp, 22 predicted proteins | sample MGYA00260338_ERZ794898 | MGnify/ENA metagenome assembly ERZ794898 | reverse complement strand
GTCATAAGTATAATTAAGTGCTTTACATACTGACTCATATTGAGTATATGTTTTTAGCACTTCTAATTTGTCTGAGTTAGAGTTCGTAGCATTTGATGCTTCGACGAAATCTGATATAAGTTGAAAATCTGTCATATTAGTAGAATAAAGACATTGCAGCTCGAAGACCCTCTTCGGTAGCTTTGTGAAACGAAGTAGGAATAGGATTCAAAGTATCAGAATCTTTATATTCCTTAAGTGCAGCTTTAATGGCCCCGCGCTTAGTCTTAGCCCATACAGTGTTCCAACCTCCGCCTTCGAAGGTAAACATGTATTGTTTGTTTTTTAATTCGCTCATAATTTGTGTTTGTTTTTAATTACAGTACTAATATACGAAAAATATCTGACATAAAAAAATCTAGAGGCACTTATTTTGTAAAAAGTTGCCAATTCTTTTCTGCAGCGATAGCTGCTAACTCATAAGGATGAGTGTCGTATTCATAACCATCCTCATCATAAAGTCTTTTCATTTCTACGCCATCTTGTAAATAGTGAGTATATTCATGTAGTAGAGATTCAATAACCCATTGTTCGTTTTTAGCCTCTGGCCAATAAACCCAAATAGTATTACTTTCTCTTTCAAATTCTGCATGTGGACTACATTCACCTTCTGCATCTTCTTCACCAGTTAATCTAGCGTAGATGTTGTGATGTAGTTTAACCTCTGGAAATTCACTATGATATTTAGAAATACCATAATGTTCTTTTACCTTTGGGTAAACCTCGTCGATAATATGTTTGACTTTATTCTTATCCATATTAAGATGTTCCGAATAACTTTCTAAGAATTTTAGTAGCTTGAGTATCATTCTTTGCATTTTCATATACAAAGTCCACAACTCTTGATTGTGAATAGCCAGCGAAGTAGTGGTATTTAGCTTCTTCTAATAGTGATTGCATTGTCATATCGTATTTGGTTTTAATTACAGTACTAATATACGAAAAATAATTGACATAAAAAAATCTAGAGGCAATTATTTTGTATAAAAAAAGCCCAGCGTTAACTGGGCTTTAAAATTGTGATTAGCTTAGTATTACTTCTTGTCGAATACTTTCCACAGGATAAGTAAAGCAACTAAGCCAACGAATCCGCCATCACCAAGAGATTTTACAATCTCCATAACATTTCCTACAACATTAGTTCCGAATACGCCAACGCCGAATACTACTTCAACTAAAACGCTTAATGAAACAAATGATACTAGGATTGTAGATAAGCCACCTAAAAAGTCGCTTACTTTTCCAAATATGTCTTTCATGATTTTGTGATTTTTTTAAAGCCCCGTCCCCCGAGTCTTTAAATATCTTACAATTCTTCTGCTTTTTCTTCTTTCTTCTTTCCGAAGATTTTATCTGCAGAAGCTAAACCAAGTCCACCGATACAAATTGCTGCAACAGCATTTACTAGTGTCGGTTCTACCGGCATGTCTGTATAAAGGTTAATCATTAAAGCAGAACATAATGTGATACCTGCTAATATACCGATAAACCTTTTTGATGAAGGTGTTCCCTTCTCGTCTTTCAGAAGTCCTGAAAGCCAGTTAATTATTTTTTTCATTTAGGCTAGTATTTTTTTTAAGGTTTCCCCTATTGTCTATATATCTCTAAGAAATGTCGTTTGAGTTAATTAGAGTATATGTAAACGAATTACCCCATCTATCTCTAGACTTATACATAACATTCATGAAATCGTAGAAATCGTCTTCTTTTGAGAATACTTGACATCCAGCGGACCATTTATCTACTTGTGTAGAACCTGCTGATCTTGAACCTGCCTTATGGATATTGATACCATAAATACCTTCATGTACATTTTCTTCTACTAAATCATACTCATCATTCATGTCCTTATCTCTATAAACTTTAAGTAGACCTTTTTGACATAATGCTTCATATTTACCTTGATGCTTTCTGATTTTATGAGAACCTTTATATTGTCCCTCTTTTAAAATAGCAACTCCATTAGGATTTAATAGATTTTCTACCCAGTGTTTCCCTGGATCTGTAGTACATTTCCAACAGTTGAATTTCCATTCACCATCTACTTTGTAAGAGATTGTCATACAATCATCAAACTTATTAGTAACTGTATCTCCTGTTGCGGCGTTTCTAACCCCGATAATGTTGACATTATATTCTCCACTGTGAAAATACTTATGTCCTAAGCCTTCCATAGCTTTTTCAATTTGTTCTCTTGTGTAACAACTTTCCATAATTTACTTTTTAATTTTATTTAACGACCTCCAGTTACAAGTGTATTAATAGCAAATATAATTAGTGCAGATGCTAATAATTTCATAACTGGATCTTTTGATACAATTTGTTCTACTTTATTCTCCTCTTTGCAACATTCGTCTATTCCTTTAGTGGACCCGCATCCTACTAATAACATTGAACTTAACGCTATTGCCATCATTTTCTTTCTCATCATTAAGTATTTTTTTTGTTATATTATATATCTATTTTAACAGAGATATATAAATTATGCCCAGTCAGAACGCTGACATTAACTTCTAGGGCAAGAAACTCAAACAATTTTTAGAACAAATGATGAAACGTATACTCGTTACATTGCTTGCCCTATGTGGTTTCTTGTCACAGGGGTATTGCGAATTACCCACAGCACCAGACGCTATTGTAACCAATATTGAAATCCAAACTGGATGTCTAGGAGACCTACCAGTCTATAATATAGAATATATGGTAGTAAACATAGGTGAAGAGCCTATTACCGATTATTGTATTGAACTATGGAATGAAGATTATTATCAGTGTTTTGATAGTGATCTATTTGGTAATTATGAAATTCCACCAGGAGAGGGCCAACTATTTACCACACAATTCTTTGAATTTATTGGCGTTCCAGGTGGATTCTTCGTAATTTCCGTAGATAATGTCAATGATGAAATTATCACTGGTAATAATAACACAACCGTATATTACCCCGACGAATGGGAAGAATGTCCTATTGAATGTGTTGCAGATACCATTGTGATAACAGAATATGAAAATGTTTACATAACAGATACTCTTTTGATAACAGAATATGAAAATGTTTACATATACGATACCACATATATTGATATAGAAGTTCCTGTTTATATTACAGATACTGTATTTTCAATCGATACTACTTATGTAGAATTAGAAGTACCTGTTTACATATATGATACTACATTTGTTGATGTAGTTGAATATATTTATTTAACTGATACCATTATTGAATATATTGAAGTTGATTGTGATACTGGCCTACCATGTGAAGATCCTGGCATGCAACCATGTTGGCCATGGTCCGTTTATATTCCTAATGTAATGACGCCAAATAATGATGGTTGGAATGATGTATGGAAGCCGATTTATGACCTAGAATGCTGGGTCGATGTAGAATTTAAAATCTATAATCGATGGGGTAGTCTTGTCTTTGAAGGTTGGGAAGGTGGCTACTGGGATGGCAGTAATGAAGGAGGGCCTTCTTATGTTGCAGATGGTGTTTATGTTTACACATTTAAGGCTAGGAAATGGAACTCTACTGAAATTTATATTCGTAATGGTCACATAACTGTACTGCGTTGAGTAATATATAATATATGAAGTTACTTGATTTAGATTGGTATTCTCAAGCACCAATTGATTTTGAACATAAACAATACTTATTATATGCATATCTCACTGCGGTAGATAAGTCATATTTAGATAAGAAAGTATCTCCACATTTATTGCATTTAGAAAGAGTAAAAGATGAGATGGATTATTTTATCTCTAAATGGATTGTTATGCAAAAGGTATTTGATAAAAATAGATATGCTTGGTTTGATAATCCAAAACTAGAAGGTGAAGACAATCTAGAACTGGCTAAAATAGTAGAAATTGTCGACTACGCTACTCCACAGATAGATGCTAGAATTAGATCTGGGTATATCTTATTTGAAAAATATCCTAAACAAATACTGTACTAACGCTTAACGATTTGTTAACGATTAATTAATGTACATGAAATGTATTTTAAGGTGTTTTCTCTATAAATATTATATGGAAAACAAAGTTGATATATCTAAAGCGCTTTATGTTGCTATTATGGTAATAGTATTTACATTAGCAATCATTTAGCCAATTGCAGCTTGAGCTGCAACTACACTTAATACTAAAGAATTAATTAGTATTTTCATTCCTATTGCGACGAGTAATATTCCAAAAACTCTTTCCATAATAGTAATACCTACTTTACCTAGCTTTCTTTGAATCCAAGGAGCTGTTTTTAAGAATACGTAAATCATAATAGAATTTAAGACAATACCTAAAATAATTTCTATATTACTTAGATCTTGTGTTAGAGACATAATAGTAGATAGAGTACCTGGTCCGGCAATAATAGGAAATGCAATAGGAAATACACTAGGTGGCATAGGATCAGAACTAGTTTCTGATTCAATTCCTAATACCATTTTTACACCGAAGTAAAGTAGAAGCATTGCACCTGCTAAAGCAAAATGAAATGTTTCAATACCCAATAATCTAAAAATAGTTTGACCTACAAATAGAATAGACACCATAATAACAGTAGCTATTATTGTAGATTTAAGAGATTCTATTTCACCATTATCCTTTCTTAATCTGATAATCAAAGGTACATTACCAGGCATATCAATAACTGCAAATAAAGTCAGGAATACTGTTAATACATTTAATATGAAATCCATGAAAGTTAGATTACTAGTTTAGATGTTTCTCCATCTACGTCTGTTAGACCATTGAACTTTCTTAGTTCTGCCTAACATGCTATAAGCACCGACTTTTTGATTAAAAGAGTTTCTTTCTCCTTGTAGTTGAGGTGTGCCGTTTTGTTGTTGTTCGTGACTCATTACTTAATTCTGTTTCTTAGTTCGCTCGAAGACCAATTATGATCTCGACTATTATATATTATCTCTATTCCTCTTTTTTGACAGATGTCTTTTGCTGTAAAATGCTTATTCTCATATTCATCCCCAATAATTCTACAGTCTAGCTTAAAAGACATAAAAATATCTTCTAAATCCTGCTCAGTTGTATATGGAACTATCTGATCTACCCATTTACAAGCATCAAGTTGAACCCATCTTTCTACTACAGATTGAATAGGTTTATTCTTTTCTGGTCGATCGATTGTAGGATCTGTTTGTAACGCAACAATTAGATAGTCACAATGTTGTTTTGCCTCTTCTAGCATTTTAACGTGACCTGCATGGAATAGGTCAAATGAAGAACATGTAATTCCTATTTTCATTTCTTTTTCTTTTGAAATAATGGTATTGTAACTGTGACTACAGCTCCTCCCATCATAGTTGCTAACACATCTCTGCGTTCTACTGTGCCACCTGTTCTGCTATCATATAATTCTTTTAATACACCTGCTGAAATTGATGTAAGTATTCCTGTTATCTGAGCTCTTGTTTTATTACCGTGTTTTTTATATGACCAATGATAACCTGCTGCGCTAGCCACCATACCTGCTGCAAAATGCATTTGTTTATCCTTCTCTTGTAAGATAAAATCCTGCCCTACAATATTTGTTGTTAACATAAATAGAATTGAAAAGAAGAATTGTCTCATATATTTGATTTTTATATAGCTAGCTTAACTCCGACGTTAAGATAATTTAAATTTCTATTAATTTGTAATATCCTACTTGTAACCCAAATAGATTTATATAATTTAATGTCTCCACCATATTGTGCAAGCATAAGGCCACTATCATTATTTATTTTATATAGAGGACCTGCAAATAGTTTAACTCTTTTAATAGGTTGATATTGATAACTGAAAAAAGTATATGCTGCATTTTTATGTCCTTCACCCATAAGATGAACACCAAGTGCCATGTTATTCCAATCTGTTGAAAACGCCATGCCAGATGCGTGAAAACAACTAACCCATGCTACTGTAAATTCTACATCGTCGTTGGCTTCCCAATTTTTAACTTTATGATATGGTGAACAATCCTGTGCCCATACACTTATGCTAAATAGAAGTGCTATTACAATATTTCTCATCGGTTTGCTCTTTGGTTTTTTGATTTAAATCTGGTGCCTTCGCTATTTTTAGCGTGTTTTGTCTTTCTACCCTTAACTCGTTCTCTCCACATTTTAAATGAGGATTCTTTCATGTGTTTCCTCATTATTTTTCTAACATCATTTTCTTTAAGGCCAAATTGGAATTCTATAGCTTCAAATGGAGTTCTATCTTCCCATGCCATTTCTATAATTCTATCAATATTCATCTTCATCATCCCCATCAAACCAATATGTAGGAGCACCCGGTCCATATAACCCATTTGTATCCATATCCATATCGCTATCAGGGTTAGTTTCACTTACCAATGATAAAGCCATTGAGATTATATTTTGTACAAACGTTTTATGTGTTTCGTTATCATTATCTACTGAAATAGTATGTTTATCACCATCTAATGTTACTATAATGATAAACTCATCTTCAATAATTATATTTGATATTTCACTTTGCATTTAATTCCTTATCTTTACTGATGTTATTCTCTAAGAATTCCCTATCCCAAATATATGTACGGCTACTTTCGTATGGCCACTCATCTTGCCAATAGTTTTCTTTTTTTTCTTTTTTAAATCTTTGTTTTAGAATCCACCATCCCAATGAAAATCTAAGAAACAACTTTTTGAACATAAATTACTCTTCCTCTTTTTTTAAAAATATATTATACGAATCAAACAGGATTCTTCCTGCCATTTTCCTCAACTTTGTTAAATCTGTTTTAAAGAATTCATTCTTCTTAACAAACTTAATTTCATCATGTTCAAGTAGTTTCGCTTTCCCACCCAATAACCTTACTAGCATTGGAGTAAATTCTATATTTTCTTCTTCGAGGGTTCTAAGTTCGTGAAAGGGATAGATATCAATATCTAACTCTTCTTTGAACTCCCTAATAATTGTTTCATCAATTGTTTCTCCTTCTTCCATCTTACCACCAGGAAATTCCCATTTACCTGGCTGATGTTCGTTGGTTAACTTTCTTTTACCAATTAAAACCTTGTCATTCCATATCAGAATTCCGCAAACTACTTTCATCACTCATTATATCAACTAACCGTTCCCAAATAAGTATTGTCATTTGGGGGTTTTTATTTAAAGGAACTAAAATACGTGCATATTGAAATGCGCTAGTTTGGGTTACAGCTTTTGTATTATCAAATATTGTATCTTCAAACATCAGATTAAGCACGTTCTTTTTCTCTTTCAAACATTTTATTTATTACATCTTTACCAACACCAAAATGTGCTAGTAGGATACTCATACCCTTTTTGTTAACAAAATCAGGTCTTACACCAGATGCTAACTCCTGAAACTCAGAAGTTTTAATTGGGGTTGTTATATAAACCCATTTCCATCCACCTTCGGATACTACCATCCAAGATTCATTCTTCTCTACTGAGTAAGTGATTTCCTTACCCCACTTCATAATACTACTTTTCATTGTACTGCTTTTAATAAGTATTGTTTATATATTAACAAATATACGAAAGATTTATTTAATATCCAAATCTATTCCTATTTTTATTTTTTGTTCATCAGTTAAATCTTCAACATTTATTTTTCTACCTAAATGATTGGATAATGTACCTAACACCTGCCTTCTCTGAAATGGTGTTCCGTATTCCCAAACATATGCTATTTTATTTTTATAATCTTCTATTTTAGTTTCTAAACTTGTAACGGATGTATTCATTAGTTCTACATCATCTTCACTATAATCAATTTCAATCTTATTATCTACAGCCAAATCAATTACACCTAATAAATCGTTGGATTTGTAACGTTTATTTAATTCCTTAAACTCTTCTTCATCACCACCCTTATCAGGATGTAATTTCTTTGCTGTCTTTTTATATATATCTTTTACACTTTCATCCGTATGTACTGATTTAGTCTTAGTTTTTTTATCTTCATTTGATGGTGTTTTTACTTCACCACTACCTTTAATAATATCACTAAACTCACTTTCAAACTCAATTGTTAACTCTGTATGTTGTTCTTTGATTTCATTCAGGTCTAACTTTAAGTATCTATACTGATATACTAATTTTTTAAGATTTACTTTCATCCGTTTCGGGCTCCATTACTACCATACATTCAGTAGTAAGTAGTGTACCCGCAACAGAAACCGCTTTCTCAATAGCAGTTCTAGTTACTTTTGTTGGGTCTACAACTCCCGCTTCAATCAAATCTCCAAATTCTTCAGTTCTAACATCATAACCTACATTTGAGTTATTTGCTAGTGGTGAATTTAGTTTTTCGATTAAAGAATCTGCTGAAATGCCTGCATTTTCAATAATTGCTCTGAATGGTGATTCACATGCTGAATACACAATATCTACACCAATACCTCTATCAGTTGATAACCCACTAGGTCTATCGGTTTGGTTCTTAGAATGAATCAATGCAACTCCACCACCTGGTACAATACCTTCTTCTAATGCTGCTTTTGTTGATAAGATAGCATCATCTACTCTATCTTTCTTTTCTTTCAACTCAACCTCAGATTCTGCACCTACTTTGATAACTGCTACACCACCACTTAGTTTTGCTAATCGGTTTTCTAATTTCTCTTTTTCAAAATCAGATTCAACCTTTTCTTTTTCAGTTTTGATTAAACCGATTCTACTATGAATATTTTCTTCAGTTCCATGTCCACCAATGATAGCTGTTTTCAATTTATCTGATACTACCTTATCACAAGTTCCAAAATGTTCTTCTGATACTTCTTCTAATGTAACACCTAATTCATCACCAACAACAGTCGCTCCAGTTAAAGCTGCTATATCTTTTAACATCTCTTTTCTTTCAGCACCAAAGCCAGGAGCTTTTACTGCTAAACATTTTAGAGTTCCTCTAGCTGCGTTCACAACCATACTTGCTAATGCCTCACCATCTACATCATGAGCGATGATTACGATTGGTTTGTTGTTCATAGATGATGATTCTAAGATTCCTAAGATATCATCCATTTGTGAAATCCTACCATCAAACAATAGAATGTTAGGTTCTTCTAAGATACTAGCCAATTTAGATTGGTTATTCATAAAGAAGTGAGATAGGTATCCTTTATCAAATTCTAATCCTTCTACAATCTCTAATGAAGTTTCATTTGAGTTTCCCTCTTCTACAGTTACAACACCATCGTTACCTACCTGATGAATTGCTTCTGAAATAATACCACCAATTTCTTCATCTCCGTTTGCTGAGATTGTAGCGATGTTCTTAACAGCTTCATTTGATTTAATATCTTCAGATACTACATCAATAAGATTCTTAACAACTTCCTTAACACCAATCTGCATACCTCTGTATAATTCGATTGGATTAGAACCCTTCTCAACCTGCTTCATACCTTCATTGAAAATATGTTGAGCTAATACTGTAGATGTTGTTGTACCATCACCAGCGTTATCAGCAGTTTGTTGAGATGCCTCTTTTATAATCTGTGCTCCCAAATTCATTGATGAATCTGAAAACTCAATTGATTTTGCTACAGTTACACCATCCTTTGTAATGTGAGGTGCACCCTCTCTTTCGATGATTACATTTCTACCTCTAGGGCCTAATGTAACTTTAACTGCATTTGCTAATTCATTTACACCTTTAAGTAGTTTCTCTCTACTATCTTTTCCGTGATATATTTCTTTACCCATAACTTTTTATCCGTTTACTTTTTGATTAACTGATTCTAAAATTGATTTACATTTATCTAATACAGGAGCTACAACTGCCACATCCGATATTTTGATATTTGATTGTTGTACTAACGTATATAAAATGTTTATATCATTAGCATCTAATTGTGGAAGTGTTTCTCCTACTTTCGGTTTGTCTACTTTTTCTTTCATAACTTATTCTTCTTTTTTATTTGATTTAATAGTTGCTTTTGCTTTTTGAATTTGTTCTACTCTCCATTGTGGTTGCCCACCTCTTAGATT
>ENA-UZWT01017706-UZWT01017706.1-metagenome-genome-assembly--contig:-Day-1-50m-contig-17706_pt1 | contig 10050 bp, 27 predicted proteins | sample MGYA00260338_ERZ794898 | MGnify/ENA metagenome assembly ERZ794898 | reverse complement strand
AACACGATTATAGATGGGAACGTGGACACAGCCAAGTTTATCCAATTTATGCGTATTGCTCAGGAGGTTCATATTCAGAACTACTTAGGTACATCATTGTATAGAGCAATTCAGGCTAAGATAATTGCAGGAAACTTAGCAGGAGACTATTTAGACCTTGTAAATAATTACCTAAAAGATATGGTAATATACTTTGCTATGGTTGATTATGTTCCGTTTGCAGCTTTCCAAATTTCAAATGGAGGAGTTTATAAGCACAGGTCAGAAAACAGCGACACAGCGACAAAAGAGGAAATTGATTCATTGACTGAAAAGTACAGACAGTTTGCACAGTTTTTTACACGAAGGTTCTTAGATTACATTTGCGACAACTCGAATTTGTTTCCTGAATACAATAGTTCAACACAGTCTGATATGTACCCTTCGACAGATGCAGATTTTACAGGGTGGGTACTATGATTAGAAAAAGCAAACCAAAGCAGCATAATGTTGTGAAACTAAAGAAATTTTTAAAAAAGATAGAAAATGGCAGACAAAGATTGGGGACAAGGAGCAGTAAATAATGATGTGAATTGGGGTAAGGCTCGGTTTGTAAGTTCTACTATTTTACCTAATGCTTATGGTTGGGGAGGTATATACGAAAAGACTTGGACAGGAGACACAAATATCATTGGCGTTGGTAAGGAGTTGCAGCAAGATAACGCAGGTTACTATGTTTATATATTAGAGCAAGAAGGAGGTAATTATTTAAGAGATAGGATTGCAGGAGAGTTTTGGTTAGATGACATAAGTAGGAACTTGTATTTTTGGAACAATACACAAAACAGAACCATACCAACAGGCTCAAAAAGTTTTTATGGAACAGCTGACTCAGGTTGGTTTTCTATATTAGGAAGTGTTGATGGAAGTGATTGGTGGGGTTGTGGGTTTTATGTTTCCACACCTGCTTTGACTTATACTTTGAGTACAGACCATAAGCTGCATATTGGATTAAGAGTGCAGCTACGTTCTCAAAGAACTGAAAAATTCACTATTGAAGTTGGTGGAATAAATAGTTCAAGTGGAGAATTTACAGTTGCAAGTACACAAAGTGGATTGGCAGCAGACTATACTTTTGAATGGGGTTCAAGTGAGTGGATATCTATTGAAGTCCCTTATAGCTTTTTAATAGGACGAGGGATGTGGAATGGAGGAACTATGCAAAATCAAAACTATTTATCTTTTAAAGGAGATGCAGGTTCAGCAGTTTTTTTAGAGGTAGATGCAGTCTTTTGGTATAGAGAGTCTTAAAATATAAACAGATGACACAAGATTTAAAAGTTTACGCATTAAGCATTGGCACGTTTGGAATATCAATGAGTAATATAGATATAGTTCTCAAGATTACGCTAATGGTTGTTACGATTGGATATACAGTTCAGAAATGGTACTTAATGAATAAGAATGAGGAAAATAAATAAGATTATAATTCATTGCACAGCTACGCCTGAGGACAGAGTTGTAAAAGTAAAAGACTTGTATCAATGGCACGTTACTGAAAACGGATGGTCAGATATAGGCTACCATTTTTTTATAGACCTTGATGGAGAGATTCACGAGTGCAGACCTGTGGAGAGAACAGGAGCACATACCAAAGGAGAAAACTACGCATCAATCGGTATTGCATACGCAGGTGGAATGTCTAAGGATATGATACCTAAGGACACAAGAAATTACGAGCAGAAAGAGGCTTTTGAATTGTTATTAGCAGACTTAAAAGACCTTTACCCAAGATCAAGGATATACGGACACAGAGACTTTAGCACAAAGGCTTGTCCAAGTTTCGATGCAAGAGAGGAATACGAATGGATAAGTGATTTAAAGTAGTGATTAAAAGGTTTAAATATACAATCCTTAAAGGCTTGGTCAAGGAGCGAAAGCTTACACCCTTAGAGAGGCTTTCAAATAGATTAGGGTATATGGGCACAGGATTTTTTATTACTGCACCACACCTTCTACCACAGGCTCAAGGAATGGTTTTTTATATACTTGCAGGTTTATTATCATTGCCACAGGTATTTGTAGCAAAGCAATGGAACTTAGTCCTTGTAAACCTAAATGTTATGATAGCATACTTTATACTTTTAATAAAATGAAAAAGAAATTCAAAGATACTAAGTTAGGTAAATTCCTGATTGGAGAAAAAGGGGTATTTAAGACACTTGCTAATACAATGCCTGATAAAGGACTATTAGGGGTTCTAAAGGGACTTATAGTAAATGATAAACAACTTACGCCTAAAGACAAAGAAACAGCCTTAAAACTGCTTGAAATGGACTTAGCAGAGATGCAACAGGTAACAGAGCGTTGGAGGTCTGATATGGGTTCAGATAGTTGGTTGTCTAAGAATACAAGGCCTTTAGTACTTATATACCTTACCTTTGCTACCACAGTATTCATAGTAATAGACTCAGCGACAGATTGGGTTATCCACAATTCTTGGATTGACTTACTTAAAACACTTCTTGTAACAGTCTATGTGGCCTACTTTGGATCAAGAGGGATAGAAAAAGTCAAAAAAATAGGTATTTAGGCTAAAAAATGAAAAAATAATTATATATTAGTTTGTATAATTAAAATAAAAACATTTTTTTATAACACAATTATATTATATAAATTATATTAATTATATTATATATAAATTATATTATAATAATTATATCATATAATTATATTATATAATTACAAAAACCTTATTTTATGAAATTTGATTGCAAAGTACAACACCTAAGAAAAGAAGATTCTAAAGAAGATAGAGATTTTTATAACTTGACTTTTAAGACGTATAACAGCACGATTGAGGGGAAGTTTGAGAGAAGTGAGATAAGACACCTGATACAGATACTTGACAATGCCATTGACTAAAAAGCCAAATAGAAAGCTACTTGTCAAAAAGCTTGACACTATATTCTCAGAGTATATCAGAAGGCGTTATGCTAAGAATGATATAGCTGAGTGTGTTACCTGTGGGAAGAAAGACCATTGGAAGAAGTTGCAGGCAGGTCATTTTATGAGTCGTAAGCATTATTCCACAAGATGGGACGAAAGGAACGTAGAAGTTCAATGTCAAGGCTGTAATGTATGGAGGTATGGAGAGCAGTATAAATTTAGTTTGCATTTGGGTTCTGAGTTGTCAGAAGAATTATTGATTAGATCAAGGCAGATAGAGAAATTTTCAAACGCTGATCTTGTTATGATGTATGAAACTTATAAACAAAAAGTAAAAGAACTTGATTAGATAGGAAGTTTATATTATATTTGAATATCTGTTTACTAAGGAGTAGTTTCCTTAATATTTGTTTTTAGTTAAAGAAGGGTTGAATTAATTTTCAGCCTTTTTTTTTGCTTTTTTTGTGAATAATTTTTTTTTAACAGTAAAATCTCCTAACTTAGCCAAATATTAATTAACTAAAACATATATTATGGAAACTTTAAACACAATACTAAACGAAACTAAAGAAAAATTTTCTCAACCTAAATTCAAAGGAAGATTCTCTGACTTTAGAGTGGATTTTAACGAAACAATGTTGCAAGTTACCGCAGTATTTAAGGGCGGCTATCGTAGAAACGTTAATACAGTAGGGTATTTTTATTTGCCTACTGAAAAAGGTTATTTATCTGCTGAATGGAAAAAATCAGCGTTCAATAAAACCTTTAAAAACGTAGACCAATCCTTTTTAGATATTATAATTCCTTTTAAACAAGATAAATCTCCAAATGTGTACGTTAGAAGTTACGGAGAGGGAATATCAGTAGCTAATGCTATAATGCACCACATAAACGATGCGGGGAGTATGTTAGAAGAATATAGTTCAAAAAACAAAAAGTAATTTTAAGGTAGGACAAACGGGAGCGTAAAACCTCCCTTTTAAAACTAAACAGATGAGAACAGCAACAGGATTGAACATAGTACACAGACAGGTAAGGATTAAAGGCAGCAAGGTTACAAGGGTGGAGGTTTACACAGATCAAGAATTAAACGACCTTACTTTTTTAAACAAGGTACAGCATTTTATAGACAGAATTTAAACAGACAGATATGTTATGAGAGAAAGAGCAATACAAAGAATATTAAATTTAACAGATAAGTATTCAAGAAAGGAATTAGAAAATATTGAGGACACCTTAGACTTAGTTGAATTAAGTTATGACGTAGAGAAAATATTAACATAAAAATAAAAACAGATATGAGAACAACACTTTACAGCAGATTGAAACCGAACTACAAATCTATTTTAGAAGAAAAAGCAGAAAATTATCCTGCAACAGGCAACTGCATTATCGAGTCATTGCAGAAAACACTTTACAGCAGATTAACATTAGGAGAGATAACAGACCTGACAATGTTTATTGGTCTTTATAAACGGACAGACGTAGAATGGTTTAGTGGAAAGGATTTATTTAACACAGAACAAGAAGTAGCATAATGGAAGAACAGTTAGAATATTACAAGGCACGTATAGAGGCCTTAGAATCGAAAGTTGAGGAGTTAAGTGCACGCTCAGAAGTTGCACACAATGAAATGTTTAATTTAATTACACTTGAAAAATGAAAACAAGTACAGTAAAAACAGTTGAGGCGAGAGGCACGTATTCTAATGGCCATCAGCAATTCAACAAGTTCCAAGTATCTTTTGAAAATGGAGATATTTTAAACTTCCTCGCTAAAGGGGATTTTAAAAAGGGCGTAGGAGAACTATGCGAGTATGAAATTACGAATGAGCAATACAACTCAGCAAAGGTTGTATATCCGAAACCTGACGCAGTTAGACAGGCACCACAAGGCTCGAATTATGTACAGCCTAAGTCAAAAGACCAATTGATTATCAGACAGTCAATGACAAAGGCAGCAGTAGACTTTCACGCACAAAGAGGATTATCAAGTATCGAAGACGTCATTTCAGACGCACAATTATTAATTAATTTTATAAACGAATAGATTATGGCAAAGGAATTTGTAAATGGTATTGTTGCGAAAGACGTACCACAGTTAGATTGGATTGTAGCTAAACTTAGTTTCAATGTAGAACAATTTAAAGAATTTTTAGAATCAAAGAATGAGCAAACCAAAAATAATAATGGTTGGTTAATTGTTAATGTTCTTAGAAGTAAAGCAGGAGACAAAATCTATTGTCAGTATGATGATTGGAAACCAAAGGAACCTGTATCAGCAGCTGATCACAGTCCTGACAGGCAAGATGATATGCCATTTTAAATTAAATTGGGGAGGTTGTTTATTCAGTCTCCCTTTTTTTATTAACTTAGACAAAAAAACAAAACAGATGTTAATAGATTTTAAGGAACAGATAGACCATTTACGATTAATTAGAAAGGGAAGTGTTAAAGAAGGTTTAAAATACGGACTTCCTGAGGTAGATGAATACATAAGATTTAAGCCATCTAATTTTAATGTTATACTTGGACACGCAAACGTTGGAAAAACGACAGTAGCGTTGTACCTTATGTTGGTTCAGGCTCAAAAGAATGATATTAAGTGGTTAGTGTTTAGTTCTGAGAACGAGAGCCACAGCGTAATTAGAAAGCTTGTAGAATTTTTAGTTGCCAAGCCGATAAACAAAATTACTGAGGATGAGTTTAATAAATGGACAGAATGGGTTAATGACAGATTTAAGTTTATTGACTGCGATAAGTTGTACACATACAGAAATTTATTAGACGTAGGAAAAGCAATACACAATGCGTGGAAGTTTCAAGGCTTTTTTATTGATCCTTACAATAGTTTGATAAAAGACCGAAAACAAATGGAAGGAATAAGTGGACACGATTACGATTATGAGGCCACAACGGAGATGAGATTGTTTTGTAAGGACAATAATGTTAGCATTTGGTTAAACACTCACGCAAACACTCAGGCACTAAGAATAAAGCACCCAATAGGGCACGAGTACGCAGGGCACCCAATACCACCATTAGCATCAGATGTTGAGGGAGGAGGAAAGTTTGTGAACAGGGCCGATGATTTTATTGTTATACATAGGTACACTCAACACCCATCGGATTGGATGCAGAGCCATATTCACGTTCGCAAGGTAAAAGAGACAGACACAGGAGGTAGACCAACGTCAATGAACAATCCAATTAGATTATGTAGTATAGTGAACAATGTTGGTTTTGAATTTAGAGGTCAAAGTTTATTGACAGTCGAAAGGCTTAACCAAAATGAAATACCTTTTTAAAAAAAAATGATTATATTGTCAAAAATTATTAGTATGTTTTATTTAATTTTATTTACGTTTTTAGCTTTTTTGTTTATTACACCTTTTATATCAGGTGCTGATATTACTGTTTCAATTAGCAAAAGCATATTGGTAGGAGTTCTATATGACAAATATTATGTTGAGGACGAGGAATTGTATGACAACACTTTGCAGTTCAGTTTTGTATTTATATTGATTACGTTTAAATGGGACACAAAGTAGAGGTATTAGAATTATTAGCAAAAAAGCATAACGATTGGATCAATGTGTGCAAAAGTTTTGGGGCCTCTAAGGAGATGGCTGAGGACGTTGTGCAGGATATGTATATAAAATTGCATTATTGGTCTCAGAAGAATGACAGGAGCCTGATGTACAACAATGAGGAGGTTAATTATTACTTTGTTTTTAAAGCACTAAGAAGTATTTATCTTGACAATTCAAAACAGGAGTCTAAGACCTTCAACCCTGAGACAGAAGATATATTCACGAATCAATCAAACGAGGAAGAAATAGACTCACAAGAGATGTGCGAGGAGGTAGAAGATAGGTTGTCAAAAATGTATTGGTATGATAGAAAGATATTTGAACTTGTGTATGTAAAGAAGATCAGCAGGTTGCAATTAGCTGAGATGACAGGAATCAGTTACCACTCAATAAAAAGGACAGTGAGAAAAGTAAAGAACTTAATAAAAACAATAAAATGAAAGACGCATTAAAAACAGTAGGGACTTGGTTATTCATAGTATTTGCAGTATGTATTGTATTGCCTTGTATGGAAGTGTATAATATTTGTATAAAAATTAAAAACAAACTTAAAAAAAAGTAAAATGAAAGACAAAATAGTAAACAGAGTTGTAGAAGGGTATAAGCAGCGTTCTAAGGCAGGAATAAAGAAATACGGAACAACTTTAGAGAGAAACGATTTAAACACATTAGATTGGCTCAAACACCTGCAAGAAGAACTGATGGACGCAACATTGTATATTGAGGCTTTAAAAGGTAAAGAAGTAGGAATAGATGCTAAAGACATAGCAGTCAATCATTTTGAATCTATGTTGGAATCTCCTGCTTACCCAAGACAGCAAAATTGTTTGATTACAGGAATAAAAATGACTGAGGATGACACATACAATAAAAGCACAGGGTGTCCATATTCTAACTTTGCTGAGAAGTTTAGAGCGAGACATCAAATACCTGTAAGAGATTTAAGAAGATTTGTTGAGGAATTGAAAAGCAAGTTATGAGTGTAAGGTTTGAAAGCAGCGTAGACCTTGAACGAGAAACCAAAGCAGTTACATTGTTTTGTGATACGTACGGATTAACATTTGCAAAATTAGGATTGCACGATGTAGATTTTAAGATATACAACAAAGATGTTTTTTTGTTTAACTTAGAAGTCAAAGGCAGGATCAAAACTTTAAATGAGTGTTTCCCTTTGCCAATTGCAGTCCGTAAACTTTTAAAGATGACAGACAAAAAACAAGAAGGCGTAATTATTTGGGCCTGTTTAGATGGTATTGTATTTTCAAGAGTCGAAAAGTTGAAAGGAGAAATAAGAATAGGAGGAAGGAAGAAAAGAGAAGGATCAGCAAACGATATTGAATTGATGGCGTATTATAATAACAGTAGCAATTTTACACAGTTAAGATATGAGTAGAAGAAAAGAAATTTTATCAGACCTAATAATGACAGTTGTATATGCAGCAGCATCAATAGTTACCATATTTATTATGTATTGTATAATTGCGATAATATTTTTTGTATGGGGTTAGGAGATTTAGTAGAAAAGATAACAACGTACACAGGAATAAAATGGTTAGTCTATAAACTTAGTAGGGTATTTGGTTTTGACTGTGGATGTGAGAAACGGAAAGAAAAAATGAATAATTTTAAAATAAAAAGATGACAAGAGAAGATAGGAAAAGGTGGAAGGCTTTCAAGGAGGTAGGAAAGGAAACCATCACACACGAAGAATTTAAAATGATATGCGAAGTCCACGCAAACGTGTTTGACCACAAGTACCACACATTTTGCTCTTGCAACGGAAGAAAGGCTCAGCAATGGATTAATGAAATTAATGAGGTTTACGCACGTAAGAAAAAGAAATGATAGATAAAATACACAAGTTGGAGGAGGCCACAGTTTTATTGCTCAACAAGTTTGATGGTTGGGATTTAAAGTGGACAGGCGAAGGATTTACAAAATGGGACGCTGAGGGATTGACACCAAAAGGGCAGGAATGTGTAATGGAAATGAAGTTCAGAAATAAGCATTATTCTGACAAGATGTTGGAAAAGGATAAATACGATGCTTTGATTGCAACAGGTAAGGTTGCTATATACTTTGTAAGCGACCCAAAAGGCACGTATGTATATTGGCTCAACAATTTAGAATTACCACCCTTAAAAGAGATGTATTGCCCTGATACAACTATGTGGACAAAGAAGAAAATTAACAAACCTGTTTACCTGCTGACAGAAGATTTAGCAGCACTTAAAATATTAAAAGATGAAACCTAAGAAAAGAACACACAAAGAACATTTTGCGTTGTATGACAGAGTGCTGTCAGAGGTTATGATACGCCTCCAAGTAGTAGAGAAAAAGATAGAACTGATGAACACGCCAAAAGAGGAGACCGATTAATTTCGGTTTTTTTTTGCCTAAAATTTTTTTTATCCACAATTAAGATATATATTGCGGTTTATTAACTAAAACTATATTATATATTATGTTGTACGAAAAAAAATATTACGAGCCTACGAGTTACAGAGATTTGGTAATAGATGTTCTAAGCGAACAACACGAGTTGTTGTCGATTGATGTTCCTTCAAGGTCTTATTGGACACGATTTGATGCGGACTACTTGGAAGGAATAATGGTTGTACTTTCTCAAGCAGTATGTAAAAAGCTAAACAAAAATAATTAAAAACAGATATTATGACAGAAGTAAGATTATCATCATCAGAGTACGAAAAGCTTTATTCAGTTTATTGTGCAGCATCAGAACTTGTAAACCATAAACCTACGTATGCAGGAACCGAAGTTTCCGAGTGGGTAAAAGAGGCAGCAGCCAAGAGACTAAAAGAGGCAGTTGAACAGTTTAAAAATCAGATATAATGACAAGAGCAGAAAGTATTAAAGCATTAGAGGACTTGGGATATGTTGTAAATTTATGGCATACCTCAGATGTAACGGACAATTACAAATGCAGCAAGTCAGAGGCATCAATTATTATTGATAGCGTATTGGACAAGTTAGAAGAAGATATTTTTGAGAGAATAGAAGAGGAGGCCTTTGACAGGGGCATTGATTTACACGAATAAAATTATAAACTAAAAACAGATAATTATGATTAAATGTTATTTATGTAAAAAAGAATTGATATGGAACAATAACTATACATACGAAGATTATGGGTTAGAAGGAGATGGTACTGTTAGTCATTTTAGTTGCCTTGACAACGATTGTGAAGTAGAAGAAGTTTTAATTTATAGAAAACACAATTAATTAAAAACAGATATATTATGAGACTTAGCACGATTAGAGAAATGTATGACAACCTTTTGGACTTAGACATTGAAACGACCAAAGAGGAGAGACACGAATTATTAAACAGCCTTTACACAGATGACGAGTTTTATTGGGAGGCAGATGGAGCAGAATACAGAATCATTAGTGAGGATGTTATCGAAGAGATACACACCGAAGAAGTTAAAGAGCAGACAATAGATTGCTACTTTAGTGGTACTAACTTAGACAAACTTTGGTGGATTGCTATTGATTGGGAAGAAACA
>ENA-UZWT01005126-UZWT01005126.1-metagenome-genome-assembly--contig:-Day-1-50m-contig-5126_pt1 | contig 10073 bp, 9 predicted proteins | sample MGYA00260338_ERZ794898 | MGnify/ENA metagenome assembly ERZ794898 | reverse complement strand
CCAGCACATATCCAAAAAAGATTTAAAGATTGGGGCTATGAAGGCTACAACCAAAGGACTAATGAATTTATGACCAAGAGATCCAATCAAAGTAAAGACTGGATGAGTGTTATTGAAATTGATGGTATTGAAAATTTTATAGAAACTTATAATCAAATTGTAATTGGTAATATAAATCCTAATGAAGGAATAATTGTAAAAATATAAGTATAGAAATGACTCAAAAAATTAAGATTTTTGGTGCAACACCCTCACCATATACTCAAAAAATATTAGCTGCATTCAGATATAGGCATATCCCTTTCATGATTTATAACGGTGATATCGCTAAGAAAATTACTAAACTTGGTATAGAACTACCAAAGCCAGTTCTACTTCCAACGATTTTATTACCAAATGATAATGGGGAATTAGTTGCGACAACTGATTCAACTCCAATAATAAGAAGATTAGAAAATGAATTTACTGAGAGAAAGATAGTACCAGATGACCCTGCCCTAGCATTTATAAATTATTTACTTGAAGACTTTGGAGATGAATGGGTTACCAAATACATGTTTCACTACAGATGGTATTTTGAGGAAGACGCTGATGTGGCTGGAGCAATACTTCCATTGGTGGATATTGCGATAAATACCTCAAATGAAACACTTACAGAATATAAGAAAATTGTGACTGAGAGACAAAAAGGTAGGTTATGGGTTGTGGGTTCTAATGATAGGACTGCTGATTTTATTGATTCTAGTTATAAAAGATTTTTAAATCTTATGGAGGATCATCTAATAAATAGTCCTTTTCTATTAGGTACAAAACCTTCTTCATCTGATTTTTCTTTTTATGGACAACTTACCCAATTAGTTGGATTTGATCCAACACCAAGAAAAATAGCATATGAATATTCATTGAGAACTGTTGCATGGGTTGACGTATTAGATGACCTTTCAGGACACGATGCTGAAAATACCTCGTGGACAAAGCTTGAGGATAGTCCAGAATCACTAAAAAATTTGTTAAAAGAAGTAGGAAAAATGTACATACCTGCCTTACTTGCTAATTCTGAGGCTTTGATTAAAGGCGATGAGACATGGGAAATGAAGTTAGATAATGCTGTGTGGAAACAAAAAACTTTTCCTTATCAAGCCAAATGCCTGAAATGGATTAAAAATGAGTTCGACCTATTAAATCAAGAAGATAAAAAAAGAGTTCTTAATTTTCTTGATGATACCGGCTGTGAAACTATTTTATAGTGCAGTAAATTAAACTCTTTCAGATCTGTAGTGTAGAAAAAAGAAGTAAGTAGCTACAGCTGATAATAAATGCCATATACCATGTGCTTGAATTAATGAGTCTGGTTTACAGTATTCATTATCTGGAACTCCATAGTTCCAAATAAAAAATGCAGCAAAATAAGTAACCATTCCTAATAAATAATAAATATAAGTTCGTTTACCCTCTGGTTTGGAGTTAGCTAATAATCCAGGTAACCAGAAAAATATAATCCACCAATATTCATTAATATTCTCAAATACTTCAGCAGGAAACGTACCAAATAATGCAAGAACCACAAAGCCTACAAAACCTGAAAAAAATCTTATCCATCCTGACCAGAAGTTTTTACAGAAATATAAAACCTCAGATATAAACCATAAACCTATAGAAACTGAGAATAAATTAAAATTAATTCCTAATCCCCAATCTGTAAACCATCTCCATACAGAGTAGATTACTATTATAGACAAATAAACTTTTATAAAAGTCTGTTGGGTCCAGTTACTCATTTTATATACGTTATAGAGCCATGGAATGACTATGTACATAATCATACTTAGGTTGTCAGCCCAGCCTCCCCAAAGAGTATTAGTCCCGTGCATTAACATTGATCCAGGCCCTAAAAATACTGCTGCTGATGCATAAAGAATAGCTATTTTTGAGGGTCCGTAAAATTCGTTATTGGCATCAACATCTTCATTTGAAATGACCCAAAAAATATAAAGGCCAACAACCATAAATCCTAAGTTACTAAGAGTATTAACAGGCTCTCTAAAAAGACCATCAGATAAAGTTTCACACCATCTGGAAGCTTGACCAAACAACTCAGTAGCAACAGATTCCTGAATGACACCCAATGCACTTAAAGTAAAAAAAGAAACAAGAAAAAATATTGACGTATAGAGGGCTATATAAAAAGGATTTAATTTATTAATCATGATCGATAACTACTCCATCTTTCATAACAAAAGAAATATTTTGAATATTATTAATGTCTAATATTGGATTACCATTTACCGCAACAAGATCAGCTAATTTACCCACTGATATGGAACCAAGCTTCGAATCAATCTTTAATAATTTTGCAGTTTCAATAGTAGCCGCTTTAATTGCCTCTATATTAGGCATGCCACTATTAACCATATAGATAAACTCTTTTAGATTTGTTCCATGGGGTTGAACACCGGCATCAGTTCCAAATGCAATTTTTACACCTCTTTTATATGCTTTGGCAAAAGTAGCAGATATTTGAGGACCAACATTTGCCGCTTTGGGGCGAACAATTTCAGGAAAATAATTATCGATTTTTGATTTTTCTGCAACAAATTCACCAGCCGAGATTGTGGGCACATAATAAGTACCATTTTGAATCATTAAATCCATAACCTCTTCGGTCATAAACGTTCCATGTTCAACAGAATCTACACCTGCTATAACTGCCCTTTTCATGCCTTCAGCACCATGAGCATGAACAGCAACCCACATTCCATAATCTTTTGCAGCTTTTACAATCGAATCAACTTCCTCAATTGTAAATTGTGGGTTATCACCTGATTTAGCAACACTTAAAACACCACCTGTAACAGTTAATTTAATTCCATCAGCCCCATCTTTATATCTTTGTCTTACCGCTGTGTATGCTTCATAAGGGCCATTGATAACACCATCTTCAGCTGTTGGATATGTGTAACTATCTGAACTAAGGCCATTTGTATGATCAGCATGTCCTCCTGTAGTAGCAATGCTCTTGCCTGATGTAAATATCCTTGGGCCAATAATCTTACCTGAATTAATTGTATCTCTTAGCGATATTGCAACCATGCCGCTATCGCCAACCTGCCTAACAGTTGTGAAGCCTGCTTTAAGTGTTTTTAATGCATGAGATGTTGCCAAAATCGCACTCGTTTCTCTCTCTACCTTAACTGGTCGCTCAGCTTTTGAAACATACTCTTGACCAAAGTGAACATGCATATCCATAAAGCCAGGCATTAATGTCATACCTCTAAGATCAATTAAAATGTCATCTTTAGATAATTGTATAAAGCCTTTTTTTATAGCTGTGATTTTATTGCCATCAACAACGATAGAGCTATTTTTTATCTCAGCTAGATTAATAACATCTATATAAGAAGATGAATATATGATTGTTGAAGCTGGAAGTGTTAAAGAGATAGAGACAAGGAATATATATAATAATTTCATATAAAAAGTTTACCACCAAAACTACAAAAAAAAAGGACCAAAAATGGTCCTTTTTTATTATATATAAAATTAATTACAAGGCTGAATCTAACTCAGGAAGTGCTGTGAATAAATCAGACACTAGGCCATAGTCTGCAACTTGAAAAATTGGTGCATCCTCATCCTTATTAATTGCAACAATAACTTTTGAGTCTTTCATTCCTGCTAAATGTTGAATAGCTCCTGAAATACCGACAGCGATATATAGATCAGGTGCAACAATCTTACCTGTTTGACCCACTTGATAGTCATTAGGAACATATCCTGCATCAACTGCTGCACGAGATGCGCCCACAGCTGCTCCAAGCTTATCTGCTATTGAGTCTAGAAGATGGAAATTATCACCAGACTGCATACCTCTTCCACCAGAAATAACAATATCCGCAGCAGTTAACTCAGGGCGATCACTTTTCGCGATTTCTTCAGAAACAAACTCGCTGAGGCCAAAGCTAGCAACAGCATCTATATTGACTACTTCAACATCAGAATTTGACATCCCTATAGCATCGAAAGCAGTAGACCTAACTGATATGACTTTAATAGAGTCATTTGATTTTACTGTAGCAATACAACTTCCAGCATAAATAGGTCTTTTAAAAGTATCATCGGATTCAATACTAATAATATCTGATATTTGTTGTGAATCTAATTTAGCTGAGATTCTTGGTAAAAGATTTTTACCAAATGTGGTTGCAGGAGCCATTATGTATGAATAATCATTTGCAATAGTTAATACTAAAGCTGATAAGTCTTCAGCAATGAAGTTTTTGTAAACGCTGTCATCAACAGAAATTACTTTAGAAATAGAGTCAACTGACTGAGCTTCAGAAACTACTGAGCTACACTCAGATCCAGCTACCAATAAAGTTATTTCTTTTTCAAGTTTAACTGCAGCAGCTACAGTATTTAAAGTAGCTCCTTTGAGGTTGTTATTATCGTGTTCTGCTATTACTAAAATACTCATGAAATCACCTTTGCTTCATTTTTAAGTTTATCTACAAGCTCTTCAACTGTTTCAACTATAATTCCAGCCTCTCTTGAAGGAGGAAGCTCAACGGATAACAACTCTGTTCTTGGAGCTGCATCGACGCCTAAATCGCTAAGAGGAATAATATTCAACTCTTTTTTCTTAGCTTTCATTATATTTGGTAAAGAGGCATACCTGGGCTCATTAAGTCTTAAATCAGTAGTTACAATAGCAGGCATTTTTAATTTTAATGTTTGAAGACCGCCATCTATTTCTCTAGTTACGTTTAATGAGGAACCATCAATATTTACTTCAGAAGCATTTGTAGCTTGAGGATAATCTAATAGCGCACCAAGCATTTGACCTGTTTGATTATTATCGCCATCAATTGCTTGTTTACCCAAAATAATAATATCTGCTTGTTCCTGTTCAATAATTTTTGCTAAAGCTTTAGATATAGCTAAAGGCTCTAACAAAGAATCTGTTTCTACTAAAATAGCTCTATCAGCTCCTAGTGCTAAAGCTGTTCTTAACTGTTCTTGAGATTCAGTTTTACCAATAGAAATTGCAATAACCTCATCAGCATTTCCAGCCTCTTTAATCCTAACCGCTTCCTCTAAAGCTATTTCACAAAATGGATTTACAGACATTTTTACATTATTTAAATCAACATTTGAACCATCAGCCATGGGTCTAACTTTGACGTTGTAATCAACTACTCTTTTAATCGGTACTAGTATTTTCATAATTTTTATTATATAAATTTGTTAACTTGAATTCGCTGTATTATAACCGTTAGCTATAATTAAATATACGGTATAATTGTAGTAACTTTTTTACATTTTACAATAACTAACTAAATGAGGCGCACACATGGAAAGAGAAGTTATGGAATATGATGTTGTAGTTGTTGGTGGTGGACCATCAGGATTATCAACGGCAATAAAATTTGCTCAACTCAATAAAGAGAATGGGACTGACTATAGTATCTGTTTGTTAGAAAAAGGTTCTGAAATAGGAGCTCATATTTTGTCAGGAAATGTTTTTCAACCGACTGCACTTGATGAATTACTGCCTAACTGGAAGGAGCTTAATGCGCCACTTAATGTTCCTGTTAAAAAGGATAAGTTGCTATTTTTACTTAGTAAGTTGGCAATACCAGTTCCTGCATTTGTGATGCCTCCGATGAATAACCATGGTAATTATGTTATTAGCCTTGGTAATCTTTGTAGATGGCTTGCAGAACAAGCTGAGAATTTAGGAGTTGAAATCTTCCCAGGTTTTCCTGCTAGTAAACTAATTTTTGAAGATGATAAGGTTGTCGGAGTTCAAACTGGAGATATGGGAATATCAGCATCAGGTGAGCTTAAACCTGGTCATGAACCAGGTATAGAAATTAGAGCTAAATATACTGTTCTTGGTGAAGGCTGTAGAGGACATCTTGGAAAGGAAATTATCAAAAAATATGAGCTGGATGATGGCAAAGACCCCCAACATTATGGAATAGGTTTTAAAGAAGTATGGAAACTCAAGGACGAACATTATGAACCAGGGCTTGTTATGCATACAAATGGTTGGCCTACTCCGACGGATACTCCATCTGGCTCATACTTCTACCATGGTGAAAATAATGAGGCTTATGTTGGTTATGTCATACCTCTTGATTACAAGAATCCACATCTTAGTCCGTTTGATGAATTTCAAAAATGGAAAAAACATCCGGCAATATGTAAATATCTTAATGGAGCAGAAAGACTATCATATGGTGCAAGAGCGCTTATTAAAGGAGGCCTTCAATCTCTACCTAAATTAGATTTTCCAGGAGGTCTGTTGATTGGTGATAATGCTGGAATGCTTAATTTTGCTAAAATTAAAGGATCACACACAGCAATGAAATCTGGAATAATTGCTGGAGATCATATATATGAGAATTTAAATAGTGAACTTTCCTCTGGGATATCTTATGAAGAAAAGGTTTACCAATCATGGATATATACAGAACTCCATAAATCAAGAAACTTTGGACCTATATTCCATAAATTTGGGGCTCTAATGGGAGCAGCATTTAATGCGATTGATCAATTTATATTTAGAGGGAACTTACCCTTCACCATGAATCATTCAACACCTGATCACGCGTGCCTAGTTAAAGCAGATGAAGCTAAAAAGATTCAATATGATAAGCCTGATGGAGTTTACTCATTTGATAAGTTGTCTTCCGTATATTTATCGAATACTAACCACGAAGAAGATCAGCCTTGCCATTTGCAATTAAAAGATTCATCAATACCAATTATGGTTAACCTGCCACTTTACGATGAGCCGGCTCAAAGATACTGCCCTGCAGGTGTATATGAAATTGTTGAAAAAGAAGGAGAAAAGAAATTTGTAATCAATGCGCAGAATTGCGTCCATTGCAAGACATGTGATATCAAAGATCCTTCTCAAAATATCAATTGGGTCAGCCCAGAAGGACCTGGAGGTCCAAATTACCCAAATATGTAATTATGAATAAATATAATAACTTTCTGTTCTTTTTTTCCGTTGTGGTACTAACGTCATGTACCAGCTTAGATATAAATACTACTATTAAAAATGGTGACCTTGAAAAAGTAAATATTGATGTTCAGGATCAGAATATATTGTTTGAAGACTTTTTAGATAAACAATGGGATGAAGGCATGGAAGATAGTCCTGTTTTTGCCTCAATGTTAGGCATTAAAAAATATAATAAGCAGATATCATCAAATAGCATTGATCAATTTAATATAAATAAGGATAAATCCCTATCAGCTCTAAATAAATTAAAGTCTTTTGATATCAACCTTTTAAATGAATCTAATAAGTTAAATTTTAGACTTGCTGAACTTGGAATGCAGAATGATATTAGAAGAATGAAGTATCCAACATACTTTATGCAATTAAATCAAAGAGGTGGTGTCCAAAGTTATTACGAAACGGGTGACAGACTTATCTATTCTTCAAAACAAGACTATGAAGACTGGTTGATTCGGCTAGAATCTTACGCTGTAAATATCGCTAATTCATTAGATAACAATAGAAGAGGATTAAAATTAGGCTACTCTCAACCAAAAATTGTTACTAATGGCGTTATAGCACAAATAAAAGCTATTCTCGATTCTGATATAAGCACTAATCCCTATATGAAAATTTTTATAGATGCTAATGAGGATTTTTATACAGATGAAGAAAAAGCAAATCTTATACGTCGAGCAACGCTTGTTGTAGAAGGAAGCATACTTCCTGCATATCAAAATCTTTATAATTTTTTAAATGATGAGTACTTACCTAAATCAAGAGATAGTATAGGCATTGGTGATGTGCCAAACGGCATGGAATGGTATGAAGATCTTGCCAAATATCACACGACAACTGACCTTACTCCAGATGAAATTCATAATATAGGTTTATCTGAAGTTAAAAGAATACGTTTAGAAATGGAACAAATTATCAAAAACCTCGAATGGGATGGTGATTTTAATTCTTTTCTTAATTACCTAAGAACAAGCCCAAGGTTCTATTATGATAATCCAGAGGACTTATTTGATGCTTATTTAATAATGTCAAAAACAATAGACCCTCTTCTACCAAAACTCTTTAAAACTTTTCCTAGAGCTCCTTATGGGGTTAAACCTATCCCAGATGAAAGCGCCCCTTTCACAACAACAGCTTATTACAGCTCAGCAACCAAGGGTAAACCTGGATATTTTTATGCTAATTTATATAAGCCTGAATCGAGACCAAAATATGAAATTCCAGTGTTAACTGTTCATGAGGCTGTACCAGGGCATCACTTCCAAATATCTATAGCTCAAGAATTAGAAAATGTGCCAACTTTTAGAAAATACCTTAGCTTTACAGCATTTGTTGAAGGTTGGGGACTTTACAGTGAAGAATTAGGTGAATATATAGGATTGTATGATGACCCTTATGATAAGTTTGGTCAGCTAACTTATGATATGTGGAGGGCTATTAGGCTTGTTGTCGATACAGGTATGCATTATAAAGATTGGTCTAGAGATGACGCTATAAATTTATTTCTTGAAAATACAGCAAAATCACAACTTGATATTGAAAATGAAGTAGATAGATATATAGCATGGCCAGGACAAGCTTTAGCTTATAAAATCGGTCAATTAAAGATTTTAGAATTAAGAACCAAAGCCGAAACTGAATTAGGCGATAAATTTGATATAAAAGATTTTCATTATGAGGTTCTAAAACGAGGATCCATCCCGCTGAATATGTTGGAAATGTATATTAACGAATGGATTGAGAGCTCTTTAAGTTCCTAGAGCGCTTACACTTTTCACTACAATACTTTACATTATCCCAGTCCCTTTCCCACTTTTTACGCCAAGAAAAATCTTTTTTACATACTAAACAATTTTTAGTTTCTAGATAGCTTTTTTTATGCAATTTTTCCTACCGGATAAAGATTTGAATTACTCTTTAGATACAGGATGTCATCCTTAACGTGATTGGCCTCGAGTGCAAAATCAATAATCCTGTAATAAACACTCCTGCTAAAAAAACCCTCTAGCTCATCTCTAACTTTAACCAATGGGAGAGACGTACCCTCTACATCGATAAGTTTCATACTATCCTGCTGCTCTAATTCAAAGGAGTAATTAAGATTTGTTTTAAGCTCAATAATATTCTTATTGAATTTAAAATCTATAATCATATAAGGCGCAATCTCTACCTCAACTGGGACCTTTTCACTTGGTGTAACAAGGTAATATTCATCAGCATCTTTTCTTAAAACACTAGCAAATAAATTTACCAATTTTTGATTTTTTATGAGCGAGTTATTATAAAACCATTCTCCTTCTCGATTGATTGATATTAGTTGCCCAATACACAACTCAGGATTCCATAAATGTACGGGAGGGAATTTAATATTTTTTGAGCTTTCAAGGCTCTTAGTAATTTTAGAAATACTCATAAACAGATTTAAAAAAGATTGATAAACCAATAATGCAAAGTAATAAACTCATTATATATTTAATGATGTTATTTTCATGTATGTTAAAACTATTATTTTTTAAGCTCAGCATGTAACTGACGAATACAAACCATAAGCATGAGGTTATTGAAAAATATATTGGATATAAATAAAAATAAATTCCATCAATGCTTTCAATAAGGATAGTAAATAAAGAAACAAAAAATATAAAAGCTTTAATATTAAATATATTTGTAATAAAACCTGTGGCGAAACTATTGAGTGGCTTATAGTCTTCAGAAGTAGAAGAAGATATATTTTCTGAAGTTTTAAGCATCATGATGCTTAAATAAATTATATAAGAGCCTCCAAATATACTTATTAGAAGCTTGTATAAGTCGTTAGATAATATAAATAAGGATATTCCGCTAATTGCTAAAAAACAATGAACAGAGATACCAAAACCAATTCCTAAAGCGGCAATGAATCCAGATTTACGCCCATGCAAGGTTACCTGTCTGATTATTATTGCTGTGTCAGGGCCTGGGCTTGTAAGTGCTATGAAGTGAGCAATTGATGACCATATAAACATAATTAGTAAATAATATTGGGTTCGATATCTAGTTT
>ENA-UZWT01000261-UZWT01000261.1-metagenome-genome-assembly--contig:-Day-1-50m-contig-261_pt1 | contig 10075 bp, 10 predicted proteins | sample MGYA00260338_ERZ794898 | MGnify/ENA metagenome assembly ERZ794898 | reverse complement strand
CGATAGATCAAGGTATTATTGTCGATAGTCTTCTGGGGACTGGTTCCAAGGGAGCCTTAAAAAAACCCTATGCGCAGGCCATAGATATAATCAACCACTCAGGTTTACCTGTATTGGCCATGGATATAGCCACAGGTCTAAATGCTGATACCGGTGTAGTGACTGATCAAGCAGTAAAAGCAGATATTACAGTCACCTTTGTGGGTGCAAAACCGGGACTTTTTACCGCTCGCGGTCCTGCTACTAGTGGCGAAGTTATTTATCACTCTCTAGATATAGCTGACGAAATCTATGAGAATTTCTCACCATTAGCTCAATTAATGGATCTCTATGATCTATTAGAATGCCTGCCTCCCTTCGAAGGCGATGAATATAAAAATCAAAGGGGCCACTGTATGATAATTGGCGGTGATCACGGATACGGTGGGGCCGCTTCACTGGCTGCAGAAGCCAGTCTTAAGGTAGGGGCCGGGCTCACCTCTGTGGCTACACAGCCAGAGCATATTTCAGCGGTTTTGGCGCGATGCCCAGAGATAATGGCCTGTGGTGTTATTTCGGGTCAGCAACTGGAGTCTCTGCTAGAAAAGCCTAGCGTATTAGTGGTAGGTCCTGGTTTAGGGCGTTCGCCATGGTCAGAACAGCTTCTTCAAAAAGCGGTGGCTACAGGCTTGCCCATGGTGCTAGATGCAGATGCACTGAATATTCTTGCTGATGGGCGAGTGGTTCGACAGGATAAGGCTCAGCAATGGGTATTAACACCCCATGTGGGTGAGGCTGCCCGACTACTGGGTGTTTCAGTGGGAGACATTCAGGCGGATCGTTTTTCTGCTGTAGCAAAAATAAAAGAAAAATATAATGCGGTGGTATTACTCAAGGGCTCCGGTACTTTGATATCTTCCGAAGACTCAATGTTCAAACTATGCCCCTATGGTAACCCTGCGATGGCAACTGCTGGCATGGGTGACATACTCAGTGGATTGATTGGCGGTCTAATGGCGCAAGGCATAGAAAAACAGCAAGCGACAGAATTAGGCTGTTGTCTGCATTCTGCTGCTGCCGATGAGCTGGTCAGCGCATCCGGTTATCGTGGTGTAACGGCCTCTGATATATTGCCATGGATAAAAAAGCTGCTGAATCAGGATTTTGATTAATGACGGCTGAACCTATCAATCAACTGCAGGCAGTGCTCAAAGACGAGCAGCAGATGCATGCCTATGGTGAAAAAATAGCTCAGGCCATTGGTCAAATCAATGCGCCGCTATTAATCCTTTTGAGCGGCGATCTCGGTGCGGGAAAAACCACCCTTAGTCGCGGTATCTTAGCTGGCTTAGGTCATAAGGGCTCAGTTAAAAGCCCCACCTATACTCTGGTTGAGCCCTATGATTTAGAGATAGGCAAGGTGTTTCACTTTGACCTTTACCGCTTAGTAGATCCAGAGGAGCTATATGATATTGGTTTTGACGATTATCTGTCAGAGGCGCAACTGTGCATGGTAGAATGGCCCGAAAAAGGTGGAAGCCTTGTGCCAAAGGCCGATATTAGCCTGCAAATAAATTCTAATGGAACTGGACGAGAAGTAATTTTAACGGCGCAGACTAGCCTAGGTAGTCAATGTTTGAATCAACTTAGATAAATTTGAGGCTCATAAGAGTCAAATCAGTATTTAGGAACATCAGTGCAATTTATTAGAATATTCAAAAGTTATGCCGCCATCCTGGGGCTATTATTCTTTATTTCAGGTGGCCAATGGGTGCCCTCTGTCGTTGCCGCTGAAATTAATTCCGTTCGCCTCTGGCGTGCTCCTGATAGCACCAGATTAGTTTTCGATATAGGCGGAGCCGTTGAATATAAGGTTTTTGCTTTAGAAAGTCCCCATCGGCTGGTGATTGATATTGCCCATATCACCAATCAACCCTCAGTCGCCAAACTTGATTTTAAAAACAGTCCAATTACTAAAATCCGCACAGCACAACGTAGCCAAAAAGACCTGCGTATCGTGTTAGATTTAAAATCTGCAGTGAATCCTAAACACTTTACGCTCAAAGCCAATGAACAATACAGCAATCGACTAGTTATTGATCTCTATGATAAGAAGCGTAATATCAGCCGCACCGTTGATGAGCTGGTAAAGCAGTCTGATCGGAAAATTGTTATCGCAATTGATGCGGGTCATGGGGGTGAAGATCCAGGTGCGCTCGGTCCGCAGCGCATGCGAGAGAAAAACGTGGTACTGCAAATTTCCAAACGCCTTGAAAAGCTGTTTGATAATGACCCCAATTACAAGGGTATATTGGTACGCAAAGGGGATTATTATTTAGCCCACCGTAAGCGTACCCAAATCGCCCGCGATAATAAGGCAGATTTTTTCATCTCTATTCACGCCGATGCATTTACCGATCCTAGAGCTAATGGAGCCTCGGTGTATGCGCTTTCTAATCAAGGCGCAACCAGTGAAGCTGCAAGATTTTTAGCTAAAAAACAAAATAATGCCGATTTAATCGGCGGTGCCACCGTGCTTAATCTTGGTAGTAAGGATCAAATGCTCGCGGGTGTGCTTCTCGATCTTTCGATGACGGCCACTATGAGTACCAGTTTGGAAGCTGGTGCGCATGTGCTAAGGCAGATGGGGTCTGTGGCTAGACTGCATAAAAAGAAAGTTGAGCAGGCCGGATTTTTGGTACTAAAGTCGCCAGATATACCCTCATTGCTCATTGAAACTGGCTTTATTTCAAATCCAAAAGAGGCGCGCCAACTCAGTACTGCCAACTATCAGCAAAGAATGGCCAAAGCCATTTATAGTGGAATAGATCAGTATTACACCGAGCATCCTCCCGAGGGCACATTGCTCGCTAAGGTAATGAAAGGTAAGCCGCTAAAATATATCGTGGCTCGCGGTGATACATTATCTGAAATTGCAGCAAAGTATAGAATCTCAATGACCAAAATTATGCGCTACAATAAGATGTCATCAAGCACTATTCGCGTGGGTCAGGAGATAAATATCCCAAGTCGGTGATATTTATTTCTAATGGACGGAAACTAGGATATGCCAAAAATAAATACACTTAGCCCTCAGTTGGCCAACCAAATTGCTGCTGGTGAGGTGGTTGAGCGTCCAGCCTCTGTACTTAAAGAGCTAGTTGAAAACAGCCTAGATGCTGGTGCTACCCGAGTCGATATTGAAGTAGAGCAGGGTGGATCTAAACGTCTCATGGTTCGTGATAATGGCTGTGGTATCAAACATGAAGATATGCCCTTGGCGCTTAGTCGACATGCTACCAGTAAAATCTCTGATATAGATGATTTAGAAGCCGTGGCAACCCTAGGTTTTCGCGGTGAAGCACTGGCAAGTATTGCTTCAGTGTCACGCCTTACCCTGACGTCGAATAATGGCGAATCTCAAGGTTGGCGAGCAGTTAGTGAGGGTCGCGATATGGATGTCGATGTACAGCCCGCAGCTCACCCTGAAGGCACCAGTGTTGAGGTCAGAGATTTATTTTTTAATACGCCAGCTAGACGCAAATTTTTACGCACAGAAACCACCGAATTTAATCGCATTGATGACCATGCCAAAAAGCTAGCCCTAAGCCATATGCAGGTTGCCTTCTCATTGCGTCATAATCAGCGAGTGAATTTAAATTTACTGCCAGCAGAAACGGTTCAGGAGAAAGAAAAGCGTGTCGCTGATATCTGCGGCCGGCCCTTTATGGAGCAGGCGCTGTATATTGATAATCAGAGTAGCGGCATAAGACTTTGGGGCTGGATTGGCCTGCCCACATTTTCTCGTAGTCAAACAGATCTTCAGCATTTCTTTGTCAATGGACGCAGTATTAAAGATAAAGTGGTTTCCCATGCGGTGCGTCAGGCTTATCAAGATGTTCTCTACCATGGCCGTCACCCTGCTTTCGTATTGTTTTTAGAAATAGAACCCAAAGATGTGGATGTTAATGTTCACCCAACCAAACATGAGGTGCGTTTTAGAGATGGTCGCTTGATTCATGGATTTGTGGGTGGCACGCTCAAGAAAGCGCTAGCAGAGGACCGTCCTCAGGACCACCTTCAGACCAGTGGCGCGGCATCGGCCAATCATAATCTGTCCGAAGAGTTTATTCCTCAGCAGTCCTCAATGGGTCTAGCCCCAGCGTCCTATAGTTTTAGTACCCAATCTGTGGCGCCAAAAAGTGGTGCAATAAATACCCCGATGCAGGCTTATCAATCGCTTTACGGTAGCGATCAGGCTGTGGATTCCGATACTATTCCGCCCCTAGGTTTTGCCATAGCTCAGCTTAAAGGAATCTATATTCTGGCTGAAAATGAACAGGGCATGATTGTGGTTGATATGCACGCCGCGCATGAGCGCATAACCTATGAGCAGATGAAAACTGATTTCGATAATGAGGGTTTAATTTCTCAGCCATTACTTGTGCCAGAAAGCCTGTCCGTCAGTCAAAGGGAAGCAGACGTCGTCGAGCAAAATCCAGAAGTATTTTCGCGTTTAGGTTTTACCGTTGAGCGAGCGGCAATGGAAAATATCGTAGTTCGAGAAATACCGGCTCTGCTCAGGGGAACCCAAGTTGAAGCCTTACTCAGAGACGTTATTTCTGATGTCTTAGAGCATGGAACCTCGGCACGAATTAGAGAGAAAATTAATGAAATTTTATCGACTATGGCTTGTCATGGCTCGGTGAGAGCCAATCGTAAATTAACCCTTCCAGAAATGAATGCACTGTTGAGAGATATGGAAGCGACAGAGCGCAGTGGGCAATGTAACCATGGAAGGCCTACATATTTCCAGTTGACTCTCGATGAACTGGATAAATTGTTTTTGCGGGGTCGATGAGTTTGTCTGGGAATGATAAAAAACTGCCTGTTATTTTTATCATGGGCCCTACCGCCAGTGGTAAAACAGATCTAGCAATAGCATTGCGAGACCATATGCCCGTTGAATTGATTAACGTCGACTCGGCTCAAATATATGATCAAATGGATATAGGCACCGCCAAGCCCGATATTGAAACCTTAACTAGGGCTCCGCATAGATTGTTGGGCTTCTGTGACCCCGCTGATTCTTATAGTGCGGCAGACTTTGCTCAAGACGCAAAAAAAGAAATTTCTGAAATACATAAATTGGGTAAAATTCCCCTCTTGGTAGGGGGTAGCATGCTATACTTCAAGGTACTACTTGAGGGCATGTCTGATCTGCCAGCTGCTGATGCTGAGATCAGAAAAAGCATTCAGCAACAGGCCGATATTGAGGGTTGGTCAAGTCTGCATGCAGAGCTTCAAAAGATTGACCCGAAGACAGCTGAGCGGCTTCATCCCAATCACTCGCAACGGATTCAGCGAGCGCTTGAGGTATACAGAATTAGCGGTGTCTCACTTTCTGATTTACAGCAGCAATCTGAGGGTGGAATTGAGAGTACATATGATGTCCAGCAATATGCGCTTATCCCGCAGAACAGAGCCTTATTACATCAGCGAATTGAACAACGTTTTATTGCAATGATGTCAGCTGGTTTTGAAGATGAAGTTACAAAGCTTTTTCAAAGAGGGGATTTACACAGCGATATGCCCTCAATTAGAGCGGCGGGCTATAGCCAGCTTTGGAGCTACTTGAAAGGTCAGGTAAGTTTAGATGAAGCGGTTGAGCGAGCTGTTATAGCAACTCGACAGCTGTCTAAAAGACAACAAACTTGGTTGCGGAATTGGCCTAATTGCCATCAAATATCAGTCGATGATGGTGTGCAGTATTATAGTACTCAGAAATTGTGTGATTATATTTTAAGGTTACAGTGATACATATTTATTATTGTTGCGTAGTGCAATTATAATCAGGTTTTATTAAGGGTGAGTTGCAATCCCGCCCGAACTTTTTGTTGCGATTATTGCAACACAACTATTGAATTTTCAATGCCAGGAGAAATAACAATGTCAAAAGGACAAAACATTCAAGACCCTTTTTTAAACGCGGTGAGAAAAGAGCGCACCCCAGTTTCAATTTTTTTAGTCAATGGTATCAAGCTCCAAGGGACTGTCGATTCATTTGATCAATTTGTTGTTATGCTTAAAAGTACAGTAAGTCAGATGGTTTACAAGCATGCAATATCAACTATAGTACCGTCTAAAACAGTGAACATTCAGAATTCTCAGGGACAGAACACTAATCAATACGATCTTTAGTAAATAAGGTGTCGCTGTTTTTTGACAGGCCTGATTTTGGTGAGCGGGCTCTTCTCGTTCACCTTAAATTAAATAGTGAATCTGAACCTGAAGATGTAGGTGAGTTTGAAGAGCTAGTAAGGTCGGCTGGCGGAGATATAGTTGATCTCGTTCGAGGCTCGCGATCCTCACCTCATGCCAAGTTTTTTATCGGAACTGGCAAGCTAGAGGAAGTCGCTGAAGTTGCCGAGCGTGAATCAGCTCAGCTGATTATTTTCAATCACAACCTCTCCCCAAGCCAAGAAAGAAATCTTGAAGCACATCTACAGTGTCGAGTGCTTGATAGAACAGGGTTAATTCTTGATATCTTTGCCATGCGTGCTCGAACTCATGAAGGTAAACTTCAAGTCGAGCTTGCTCAATTACAGCACCTGTCTTCAAGGCTAGTTCGAGGTTGGACGCACCTTGAGCGGCAGAAAGGTGGTATTGGGATGCGTGGGCCGGGTGAAACTCAGCTAGAGTCCGATCGGCGAATGGTCAGAGATCGTATCAAATCGATTAAAAAACGATTAGAAAAGGTTCGAGTTCAGCGTGATCAGGGCAGGCAATCACGACTTAAGTCAGACACACCCACAGTCTCTTTGGTGGGGTATACCAATGCGGGTAAATCGACTTTATTCAATCTAATAACAGAATCTGATGTCTATGCTGCAGACCAGTTGTTTGCCACATTGGACCCAACTATGCGTCGCTTGGATATTCCGGAGCAGGGTCCGATTATTTTTGCTGATACGGTGGGTTTTATAAGTCATTTGCCTCATCGATTGATTAATGCCTTTCGCGCAACATTAGAAGAGGCTGCGGCGGCCAATGTCCTTTTACATATCGTTGATGCCTCAGCTGAGGAAAGGACTACTAATGTAGATCGAGTTAATGATGTGCTAAAGGAGATTGATGCCCATGAGCTACCAACGCTATTGGTCTACAACAAAATTGATTTAATGGATGAACCCGTGCCTCGAATAGATCGGGATCAAGACGGCAAACCGGTAGCAGTTTGGCTTTCTGCGTTAACGGGTGAGGGCACGGATTTGTTATTAGAAGCCGTAGCAGAATATTTGCCCAGAAAAATGATACACACTCAGCTTAACCTTAAGCCAGATCAGGGCGCTCTTAGGGCGGCATTGTACAATTACAAAGCGGTATTAAATGAAACCTATAATGAGCAGGGCGACGTAAAATTAGAGATACAACTCCCGGAAAGTGAATTTTTGCGAATTGTTAAGCAGTCAGGCTTGAAAACAGAGGATTTAGACCCCATCTAGTAGAAAGACTAGATGAAAAATGCGAATGGCGGTTACACTTGTACTGCTATTCAAAAAAACAAATAGATTTGGAGTAATACTATGGCTTGGAACGAACCTGGTGGTGGAAAAGATCCTTGGGGAGGTAACCGCAATGATGGACCGCCCGATATCGATGAGGCTCTAAAAAAGCTTGCCGAAAAATTCAGTTTTTTGGGTGGCGGCAAAGGCGGAAGCAGTAAAGGTTTATTGCCGGTAGTGATTGCAGTGGTGGCCATACTTTGGGGTCTAATGGGTTTTTACCAAGTGGATGAGAAAGAGCAAGCCGTTGTGTTGCGCCTAGGTAAATATCATCAAACCAATGGTTCAGGTCTGCATTGGAATCCCCCTGTTGTAGATGCTATTAGCGTGGTTGGTGTGACTGAAGAGCGTCAATATCCGGTGCGCGGTTTAATGCTGACTCAGGATGAAAATATTGTTGAGATTTCTCTGACTGTCCAATACAACATTGCTAACGCCAAAGACTTTGTTCTCAATGTCAAAGACCCTGAGACTAGCCTAAAGCAGGCAACAGATAGTGCATTGCGCCATGTAGTGGGAAGCACGGGTTTAGACGGTGTAATTTCTACGGGACGTGAACAGGTAGCATTGGGCACTGCTGAAAAACTTCAGGTCCTTTTAGATATTTATGGCAGTGGTATCAATGTTGTAAAAATTAACATCAAAGAATCTCGACCACCCTCTGAAGTGAAGGCGGCCTATGATGATGTTATTCGTGCGCGAGAAGATTTAGAGCGTCTCGTTAATGAGGCGCAGGCATACTCCAACGGTATTATTCCGGAAGCGCGTGGTGAGGCACAAAGATTAAGAGAAGAGGCTGAGGGCTACCGATCGCAGGTTGTCTCTAAATCTCAGGGTGAGGCCAAGCGATTTACCAAATTACTGGAAGAGTATCAAAAAGCGCCAGGAGTAACCCGCGAACGACTTTACCTAGATGCTGTTGAAGAGGTAATGACACAGAGTACGAAAATCCTTATGGACGCTGAGGGCGGCAATAATATGCTTTACCTTCCTCTGGATAAAATTGTTCAGCAGGGTGGTAGCAACAGGCAGTCGGATGCATCACTTTCCAGTGATCAAATGGTAGATCGTATTGCCAATGACGTTATTGAAAGGCTACAAAGAAACAATGATCGAGTTCAATCGGAGAGACGACGATGAAAAATCTATTTAAAGCACTAGGTTTACTGATCGTTGTTTTAGTTGCGGTCAACAGCACCCTATATGTGGTGAGTGAGTTTGAGCGCGGTGTAAAACTTCGTTTCGGTAAGCTAATTGAGGCAGATATTCAGCCTGGATTACATGTTAAATTGCCAATTGTCGATGATGTAAGAATCTTTGATGCGCGAATCCTGACATTGGATGCACAGCAGGCGAGCTTCTTTACCATCGAGAAAAAGCGCTTGATTGTAGATTCCTATGCAAAATGGCGAATTTCAAATGTAGAGACTTACTACAAGGCAACCGGTGGTGTGGAGTCCGTTGCACACAATCGACTAGCTAACCGCGTTAATACCGGTTTGCGTAACCAGTTTGGTACCAGAACTCTGCACGAAGTAGTTTCTGGTGAGCGTGATCTGTTAATGAAAAACATCACTGACGATCTTAATCAGTCTGTTTTAGATAGTTTGGGTATTGAAGTGATTGATGTGCGTGTTAAACGTATTGATTTGCCTCAGGAAGTGAGTGGCCCAGTATTTAGGCGTATGACTGCTGAGCGAGAAAAAGAAGCGCGTGAGCTTAGGTCAACGGGTAAAGAGAAAGCAGAGAAAATTCGTGCAGCGGCTGATCGTGAAAGAACGATTGAATTGGCTAATGCCTATCGTGATGCGGAAGAGTTACGAGGTGAGGGTGATGCGGAGGCAGCAGGGATCTATGCGGCTGCTTACCAACAGGATCCTGAATTTTACTCCTTTGTTCGAAGTCTTAATGCTTACAAGCAGTCGTTTTCCAATAAAGGCGATATTATGCTGGTTGAACCAGATAGTGACTTTTTCAAATACTTAAAAAACCAGAATGCTCAATAGGCCTTTGGTTAAGCTGTGATTTGTTGAAATATGTAAATAAAATGAAATTGTTATAAGAAATTTCTGCCACAGTTGCAGCTTATTTGTTAAAATCTAAAAAAACCGGGGCAACTCGGTTTTTTTATTCGTCCAAAGATGCAAAAATTACCATTATTCAGCCATTTTTAAAGTCTGAGATGGGTTAATTATTGATGCATATAGGGGTATGTATTGTGAGGTCATTGTGTCAAAAATAGACAGTTGGTTATTGCCAGATGGCATCGATGAGGTGCTTCCCGAGCAGGCGCGATTTATAGAAAAATCGCGGCGAGAACTCTTGGATCTTTACAATAGCTGGGGCTATGACCTCGTGATACCTCCGATGGTCGAATTTACCGAATCATTATTGAGCGGTTTTGGGTCAGATCTAGATTTAGTGACATTTAAACTTACCGATCAATTAAGTGGTCGCATGATGGGCATTCGCGCTGACATTACCCCGCAGGCAGCTAGAATTGATTCTCACAGCTTAAATCGTCAGGGTCC
>ENA-UZWT01002811-UZWT01002811.1-metagenome-genome-assembly--contig:-Day-1-50m-contig-2811_pt1 | contig 10105 bp, 10 predicted proteins | sample MGYA00260338_ERZ794898 | MGnify/ENA metagenome assembly ERZ794898 | reverse complement strand
TTTTTAGGAGATAGATACCCTAAAGACGCTGATTGGATAGATAAAGTACTATACCGACCAGATCACAATGAATTAGACCGCGGAGAGTGGGTTTAAATATATTATCCTGATATGTAGTCAGATATATATAAAAAACAAATAGACAGATCTTAATATGAGTTTAACTAAAGTCGGCACTTTACCAGGACCTCCAACGAAGCATATCTACGAGGATTCCGAAACGGGTAAACAAACGGTTAGTAATAAGCCACTGAATGTAGATGGTACTCCAGCGAGTCCGCCTACTTCTAATGCGGAGGCTCAAGATGCTTCAGACAACGCTGCACTAGGTGCAGATGAAACTGATGCGGTTGATCCAGTTTCTCAAGGTAATACTGAGAATACGGCAGTTCAAGGGCCTGCAGACAGAAATGGCCCGGGTGTTTATGGTGGTGCTGTATTAGATTCTAGAGCTTATGAGATTAAAGATCCAGAAAAAACAATTGAAGGTGTACAAACTGTTAGATCAAAAACTAATTCATGGACATTATTAAATTATAGAAATTATGTTGGTGGAACTACTTATGGAAGTCCTGAATATGGAGATTGGGGAACTGCAGTTGTAGGTACTGGTGCAATGGCAGCAGAAGTTTTAAATCCAACTGCCCATAGAATTGTAACACATTGTGAAGAGAATGGTGGCGTAGGTTTTTCTTATGCTTATAGAGATTTTATACAAACAGAACATTATGGTCAAATATCAAATGAATACTTAATTACTTTAAGAAGGTTTTCATTCCCAGTTGGAGATGATATTGTAAATGCTAGATCGTATGACGAGAATGGTGCTGAATTAGATATTTCAGAACCGGATTTAGCTAGAGCTGTAACATGGTTATCACCAGCGTTAGGAAATGACTTAAAAGCAATACTTTCATTCGGTACTGGATTTGGATGGGAAGAAATTCAATCGTCTGTACAAACTGCATCTGGTGGTAGTACAGAGAAAAGAAGAGGTACTATTGGTGCTTTAATTGATGGTAGTCCAGTTGCAAAAGCTGCAGAAGCAGGTGCAAATGGATATACTGCTGCAGAATCTGATCGTATTAATACAGTAGGCCAGCATGATGCGTTAGGAGACACATATCCAAATATGGTATATGGACCTTACAATGCTATTAAAAGTGTACTAGCTAGAAATGATAAGGGTCTTAAATTTGATAATGAATTTAAACTTAACTTTTATTATGACTTAAGAGGATTTGACAATACATCACCGAAGGTAGTCTTTATGGATGTGATTTCAAACCTATTAGCAATAACATATAACAATGCTCCTTTCTGGGGTGGTGCTGTTAGACATACTGGTGGTAATGGTTCTACTGGTAAACCTTTTGGTGACTTTGATAAATTAAAGTCTGGTGATTATTCTGGTTATTTAGGATCAGTAGTTACTCAATTAAAATCTACACTAGGTGCTGGATTTGATGATTTAGGTAAAGCTGCATCTGGATTAATGAATGGTAAAGGTATTAATGCCTTAGGTGATTCTAAGATTTTAGATAACATGATTGGTGGAGCCTTAATGAAACATTTAGGTTCTCCTTCTGGTGGTGATATTATTAAAGCATTCTTAACAGGAGATCCAACAGGACAATGGCACTTAACAGTAGGTAATCCTATGAACCCAATGTTAGTTTGTGGTAACCTATGTTTAGAAAATGCTAAATTTGAATTTGATGGACCATTAGGTTATGAAGGCTTTCCTAGTAAATTAAAAATGGAAGTAACTTTAAAACCTGGTAGACCTAGAGATAAATCAGAAATTGAATCTATGTTCAACGCAGGTAGAGGTAGAATGTACTTACAACCAGAAGTTGAAGGTAAATCATTAGACGATGTATTAGATATGTCGGCATACGGAAATAAAGACAGAAGTAGGTTAACGCCAGATAGAGCGTTACGTAACTCTGACATGGCAGCAGGATAATATGAATTTTAGATCACTAAGAAATAAAACAGAAGGAGACGGCAAGTATATTTTTGCTCAACCGTCCATGCTCTTTAGAAATAAAGATATAGTCAATAAAGGTTTACGTTTACACATTGTTAGAGAAGATGAGGTTACACGACCTGATTTAATTGCTTTAGAATACTATGGCGATCAAACTAAAACAGATTTAATTCTAAAGTGGAATGGTATATCAGATCCTTTTGGCTTACAGCCAGGTGATGAATTAATTATACCACCATCAGGAGTTGCTTTTACTAAATTAGAAAGACCTACTGCTTCAGAAGATAACAAGATCAAAAATCAATTCTTACAAAGCAAGAGGTTTACTAAAAAAGATCAAAGAAGACTAGACGCTTTAAAAAAGAAATACAACAAAGAAGTATTACTGCCTCCTAATGTTATTCCATTAGGACAGAAGAACTATAAGTTTGATAAAGATGGTAATATTATATTTGGGGCACAGGCTCAGAATGGAGCTGTAAATCCAAGATCAGGTGGAAATGGAACTGGTGGAAATGGAACTGGTGGTTCTGGTTCAGGCAATGGTTCTGGTGCAGGTGGAACCGATGCAGTAGTTGATGAAATATTTAACGACTTAGGACAAGACGCAAGAAATGCACTCTTAGCAGCACAAGGCGCTGGAGGTGGAACCGGTTCGAGTGGTAATGGGAGTGGGAACGGTAAAGGATTAACCGAAACCCAATTAAATAACTTATTAAATAATAATTCTGGCGGAAGCGGTCGTGGAGGTGGCTCTGGAAACGGAACTGGAAACGGAATTGAAAACGGGAACGGAACAGGATCTGGAAACGGAACAGGATCTGGAAACGGAACAGGATCTGGAAGAGGTACTGGAAATTCAGCAACCAACACAGGAAGCAATAACAATTCTGGCTCAGCTCCATCAGGTAGTAATAATGCATCAGGTATTTCTAACGACGGAGCACCTTGTAATTAACATTAAAGAATGGAATTAGAAAATCACATTTTAGCGGTTGTAGAACCGGCTATTCTTCCATCAGAAATTAAGATGGACGCACTTGCTGAAGAATCAGGAGATAATACTGATAAACAATCAAAGGAAGTTGGTGCGTTTGAACCTTTTATTTTATGTAATGGTGTTCAGGTAACATCGAACGAAATAGAGAACGTTGCATTAGAATTAAATGGTAAAATACCTAAATGTACTATAAGTTTTAATGATGCGCATGGAGCATTTAAGGTAGACTCAATGCCAAGAGATGGAGATTTCTTTACAATTCTTTTAAACTCAAAACACCAAGAGACTTTTAAATCAGTCCACATGGATTTTGATATTACTACAATTGAATCTGAATCTGATAATCCTAACGCACCGGGAGGTGGCCTAATTACATTAAACGGTATTGCTAAAATACCTAGGCTATTTGCAGAAGACTGTCAAGTATTAGATTCTGATACTTCTTTAAATCATTTAGAAACTATTGTTAGAGATTTAGAAATAGGACTTGCTACAAATGTAGATTCTACTGATGATGCACAGCCTAGAATACAAGCGTATGATTCTTATCTTACTTTTATTAAATCAATTGTACAGGACTCATATATTTCTGACGACTCTTTCGTTAAATTTTATATAGACCAATATTACTATTTAAATTTTATAGATATTAATAAGATCTTTAATTCACCTAGCCCAAAATTAGATGAAGTAATGACAGTATTAACTGGATTTGCAGAATCAGAAGCCAAGAAAAAGGGAGATGAAGATTCAACTGATTCTGATAATGTGGAAGTACCTCTATTGTTAACTAACCATAAAGACCTTTCAGGTTTAACCTGCTTTATTAATAATTACGAACTAGTGAATAACTCATCTACAGTTAGCCTTAAGGCAGGGTATTCTAGAACGGCCCAGATATACGATAATAACTCTGATCCTGGAGATAGATTTCAAGAGTTCACAATTGAGCCTTTAGTAACAGAAGAATTATCTGAACTTGATGAACCATTAAGAGGTAATAGAAAGGATGAACGATACAAAGATCAAGTTAAGTTTAAATATATGGGCAGGCAAAATGCAGGTGAAGATGGACTAGGTAATACCCATTCTAATGCTATTTATACTAAACTACATGATGCTCAAAATAATATGGAAATAGAAAAGATGAAGTTAAAGGTCGAAGTAGTTGGCTTTAACCCATCTATATATAAGTTTTGTAAAATACCGATAGTAATGTATCATTATGATGGAGTAAAAATAGAAGCCGAACAAAAGGCAGATCAAAAGAGAGAAGAGGCTGGTTTAACAGAAAGACCTCTAGGTGCTGGTAAGCCAGAAGCCGATCAAAACGATTTGACTCAAATGATGGACAAATTTCTTTCAGGCTATTATATAGTAGAGAATATTGATTACTTATACGATAAAGAAGAGGCTATTACAACTAAGTTAACTCTAATTAGAAGAGAGTGGCCTAGTAGATCTGCTAATTTAGCAGAATAAAATAAAAGCTAGATAAATATAACATGGCAGAAAGAGAAAGTAGTAGAAATGCATTTAGAAAAGGAGCGAGAAGCGCTAAGATCCATGAGGATCCTACGTTGTTATCCTTTATGATTCTATTCCACGCGAACGATACTTCGAGTGTGGCCCATTCGCCATTGCTAAATGGTGAAGCAGAAAGATACTTAAGGAATGTTGTTAGAACAGACCTAGGTGAAATATATGCTGACAATTTAGCTACGTTTAATAGAGTTTTATTAAAGGTCAATAGAGAAATGCCTTGGTTTTGGCAAGGACTTAAGGGTGTTGAAAAGGCTATGACTTATGGTGAGATGAAAGAGCCATGGAGAGGTTCTGATAAACCACAACTAGAAATTGAATGTTTAGAAGAGAATGTTGAATTAACAGCAATCGGTCTTATGGAGTTATATAAGAACTCTTGTTTTGATTTAGATCGATATGTAGAAATTGTTCCTAAAAACCTAAGAGAATTCTCAATGGATATTTACTTTTCAGAGATAAGAACTTTCCAAAAAGATACAGATGCTAGAAACTTAGGAATTACAGATAATCCAGATTCTAGACTTAATTCAACTGGGTCAAATGCTAGAGATGTAAAAGAACTACATCCAGTGTTTAATTCAAACCTAATTGGTATGGGTCCTGAATCTAGACCTTTCGTGGCATTAAGATTTACACATTGTGAATTTGATATTGATTCTATCGCAGATTACTTTGCAGATATGAGCAGAAATCCAGAGGCTAAAAAACCTACCCTTAAAATAAAGTGGGGAACTTGTAGACCTCTTGGTGCAAGAATAGGTCCAAATATGTTTAATGAAAACAGAGACGCTGGACTAGTAACTACAGGGCAGCCTGTAAATGATGCAACCGATCCAAATCAAATACCACTAAATAAGGTTAGTGAAAAAGCTCAGCAAAATGCAAACTCAATGGATTCATTAAGTAATGTACATGACGGTGCTAGTACTCCAACTTCTAGTGGAGATTCGTTTGATAATATCCATGATGGTACTTCACCTAGAGCAGAATCTGTAACTGATAGGGGAAGAGTTACTATTGGAGATGCTGCAAAAGATGTATTAGGAAGTATTAAAGATGATATTGTAGATACTGCACAGGGATTAGCTGCCGGAGTAACAAACGCGGTTGATAGTTTTAGCCTACAACCAAACGGAATTGGTAATGTACATGGTACTCAATTTGGTGGTTTCGCTGGTAATTTATTAGATCAAGCAGTAGATAACCTAACAGGTAAATTACTATTAGATAATGTACATGGTGCCGGTGGATTAGGCAGTATACAAAATGCAATTAACGGCGGTTTAATTAACGCGGTTAGTAATTTAATACAAGGACAACTTAATAGCGGTGGAAGCGCTGCAAGCGCATTTGCTGGCGGTGGAGCCGGAGCCGGAGTTGGAGAAAGAATACATGAACTGGGAATTGATAGTTCACCAGATGGTAATTTAAATAATCAAGTACACGATCCAATAGCGCCTGCACAAACAGGACCAATAAGTGATAATGTATATGGCGGTGTCGACAGTGGAGTAGATTCAACGCCAGATGGTAACTTAAACAGCAACATACATGAATGATAACGAGCTTTTTAAAGATAATGTACGTGAAACTCACTGGCTCGGCGAAGTAGTCGCTAATGAAGATCCTCTTTTACAGGGTAGAGTACGCGTAAAAGTCTTTGGTAAATTTGATAAATTAACAGAAGACGCTATTCCATGGGCAACTCCTATGAATAGAGACCAAGTTGGAGCACATGCTGTTCCTAGAGTTGGGGATATTGTTGCAGTTAGATTTGATAATGGTAACATATATCACCCAGAATACTGGTTTCAAGTAGATCAAAATGAAGACTTAAAGGGAGACATCTTAGAGGCGTCTGACGCGCCGCATGATGTAATCAGTTTAGTATACGATGCAGAACGAAATGTAAGAATTTACCACTCACCAGAAGATGGCCTTGTCATTACAAGAGGTGAAGGCGCAAAGGAAAGACCTATCATTCAATTAGACGAAGAAGGAATTATTAAGATTTCAACTGATAATAAAATCTTTATGGATTGTGGAGATATATTTGTATCTAATACAGGAGAAGGTGGGGCAGATGAAACTGAACCAGCAGTAAGAGGTCAGTCTTTACAAGATTGGTTACAAGCCTTATTAGATGATTACAATGCACATATTCATCCAACAGGAGTTGGACCATCAGGTCCTCCAATGCCACCAACACCGGCAACTGTTGCAAAATTATCTAGCACACATATTAAGTATCAACAAAAGAATAAGTAACTATGCCTGCACTGTGGCCCAAATTTATTCCTGACCTGGCTAATACAATAATGAGTCAGCAGTTTACTAAACCTGGTGGAGCGATACTTTCTTATCCACTACCAAAGGTTGGAACTGATCAAGTGCCTATCTTTCCCCCATCTGGAGATTTAATAAAATCTATTGCACCTGGAAATCCTATCAATGGTCAATTAACTACAAATCCAGCTGGAATGATAAATGCTATTAATCTTGCGCCTTTAAGCGGACGTTATGATTTTGGTAAAGCAGTTGCTCAACATTATATCGATGCAGTAAAAGGTGCTCCAAAAGCTCAAACACCATTTGGTGCGTTTCATGAAAACAATGGGTTGGCTGAATTAATCTTAAAAGAGGGCTATGGTATTGCATTCGAAAGATTATTAAAAGAGGGAGACATACCTCTAATGGACCAATATGATGAAGATGGTAATTTAACTCAAATGGGTAAAGAGTCTCATCCAGCATATTCTGAGTTCTGTCCAGATGTTGATGCGCCGCCAGATGAAGAGGCGTTAGCAGAAATGAGGAAGAAGAATGATTTAGCATTTAATAAGTTTGTTGATTCTAGGAAAACAGAATATAATTTATATAAATTTAAGTTCTTTCAATTCCCGTGTCTTTTAGGCGGAGAGTCTCAATCAGATCTAGAAAAGATATTTGCATCTAGACTTTTACAACAGTTTGAAAAGATTACAAATAGAAATACTAAGTGGGAATTCTATCTTTGGGCAGCATGTCTTGGTACAGAAAATTATACATGGGGCGGTGATTCATATCCTAATATTAATAGTACAGCTAGAGCAGATATTAATGCTGCCGGATATAATTGGAGAGACCTTGCAGATAATGTAAGCACATTGGTTACTGAGGCTATTTTAGCAGTACATCCCACTAACGAAGAATCAGAACTACCATACTTTAATTCAGCTCATTTAAAAAGACAAGTTCAAAGAAACGCAACAGGGCCGATTACTTTACCGTATGAATTAGAATGTCCGTTAAACGAATATAAAATTCAAGTACCTTATGATTTTGAACATGCGCCACCAGAAAATCCAAGCCAAAGGCCTAAAGTTTTAACCTCTAATGTAGTGGCTACTTTTACTTGGTACCCTGGAAAAAGAACCGGTAACTTTAGTGCATATTTAGGAGTATTAGTTAGTGCGCCAAAATTTGTTAAGACCAAGAGTTGGGTAAAATCAAAATATGAAAACGGCGAGTGGAAAAATCACTGGAGAAAAGTGCCTGCAAATAAACTAGCTGCGGCTGCTCAAAAACCAGACGCGCAAGCAGCATTTTTTGAAATTGATCCTAAGCCAGAAGGTACTCTATTTAAATTTGAATACCATAAAGCTAAATGTGCTAAAGAGGCAGCGGCGGCATGTGAAGAAGATGCGACAGCAGTCGATCACCCATTTGAACAAAGTGGAACCACACCTGGTGGTAAATCTTTTAGTGGAGATCCGTATGAAATGATGGCAAAGGTAACAATAGCGTATTGGTATGCTTGTATTGTTAAACCATTCGGTCCAATGCCAGCAGCTCTACCAGCAATGCTTAATGCTCCATTAGGCGGTCTTTATATTCCAATCTATTATGGAAGTGCAAACAGACTTGCTAATAACCTAAGAAAGGCATGGAATACCGGTAAAGTCTTTAATAAAGTACCTGCGACTCAACCGCCGGCATTTGCAACATCAACAGCAGTTGCAGGAGCTTATGCCCTGCATCTACTTGAATTTAAACTCTTATATCTTGGTGGTATTCCAACACCAGTCGGTCCAGTACCGATGGTTGGTTTTGTACCGGTGGTATTTTAACCCCAGTCTTTTTCGAAGGTATACCAATGGTCTGCGGACGCACAGTCCCTACAAGCATCAGCAACAAGTATTACCTTTTCTTCCATAGTTAACATCGGTAGAATGGCTCCTACGTGCATCTCTATTAGTTCACTGTTTGGCATATACTCTGCGGTATGTCTTGCAATTCCAGTGATAAGCCTATAAGCATTATCTTCTACAGAATTAAACCTAGTACCTTGGTGATAATCAACATTAGGATCTGCTGTTGCTAGTTCCCATAGTTTTTCAATACCGATAAGATCTCTAACATCTTGACAGATTTCTAAGATCGCATCTTTGTGTTTAAGAACAGCCTGGTAACCATGACCACCTACTCCATTACAACTTACTTCGTTTACGTTAAATTTATTCATATTTTTATTTAAATGATTTTTGTATTTTTACCCAAGCTCTCATTGTGCGGAGTGTTTTAGTAGCACTCATAGGCACGTAAGTTCTTTCTTTTGTAGACCATTCTTGACAATCTTTAATTCTTTCCCACCATACATAACCGGCATCTCTATACCCGTTGTGCTTTTCCATAAACTTAATGTATGTTGTTTCTAAATTTGATAATTTTTGATCTACTGTCATAATGATTGTTTGTTTTTAATTACAGTACTAATATACGAAAAATAATTGACATAAAAAAATCTAGAGGCAATTATTTTGCGCCAACTAACAAAGTTTTTTTAGCCTTAATATGTTTACAATCTCCTCTAAAGAAATTCATTGCCGGGCAATTACAACCCCATACTCCATTTGCCTCAGTAACTTCATAAAATTTACCAGGCTTAGATGACTCTACTTTCCATGTTTTAGCTTTAACATTAGTCTTAGTAACCACAAGGGCCGGTTTTGGTTTTTCTATTTTAGTACTCTTGTCAAACTTAATCTGATCTCTAGTAGTTCCTTTAGGCACTGGGTGCCAACCTGGGCACACATAACTACCCGAAGGTGTATTCACTAATGCAAATACGTCGCCGTAGCAATTATCGTATGGAAATGTATATGTTTTATCTAGCATAATTCAAACTTTTTAGATACCCAACCATATTTTTCAATATCATCAGCATAAAACTCATCATCACCATACATATAATATGCATCAGCTTGATCTAACCAACGTAAAGCTGTTTCTTTACAGTCAGCACCTACGGACATTACATCCTTAATAGCTTTTTGAGCCCATACTCTTTCGTCAGCAGCCTGTTTTTCACTCATCGCATTAAGATCATTGATAAAATCAGTTAACTCCTGGAAAGACCATGCGTGGAATTTATACCCTCGAGGTCTAAATCCGTTAACATCTTTAAAAAGATCAGATACCCAACAAAGAGCCTCTTCGAATTGTTTTTGATTTGAAATAGAAAATGTAGTCATGTTTATTAGCTTTTAATTACAGTACTAATATACGAAAAATAATTGACATAAAAA
>ENA-UZWT01001062-UZWT01001062.1-metagenome-genome-assembly--contig:-Day-1-50m-contig-1062_pt1 | contig 10114 bp, 9 predicted proteins | sample MGYA00260338_ERZ794898 | MGnify/ENA metagenome assembly ERZ794898 | reverse complement strand
TAAAACACATTGTAATCCCACTGTAAATCTTCAGTAATTTGTTTTGCAAGCTCTGGCAATCCATCTCTTTTTATAAGTGGAAATACTGCAATTTTTATAGGAGCCAATATAGCCGGTAATCTCAAGACGGTTCTTGTAGAGCCGTCTTCTAGTGTTTCTTCTTGCAAAGAATTACTAAACACAGCCAAGAACATTCTATCAAGACCAATAGATGTTTCTACCACATAAGGGGTGTAACTTTCTTTGAGCTCTGGGTCAAAAAATTGTAATTTTTTACCACTATGGGTCTCATGTGCTTTTAAATCAAAATCTGTACGTGAATGAATCCCTTCCAATTCTTTGAACCCAAAGGGAAATTTAAATTCTATATCTGTGGCTGCATTGGCATAATGAGCAAGCTTTTCATGGTCATGAAAGCGATAGTTATCAGGGCCAAGACCCAGTGAATGGTGCCACTTTAATCTAGTTTGTTTCCAGTAATCGTACCATTTCATCTCTTGGCCTGGGCGAACAAAAAATTGCATTTCCATTTGTTCAAACTCACGCATTCTAAAGATAAATTGTCTTGCCACAATTTCATTTCTAAAGGCCTTTCCTGTTTGCGCAATACCAAAAGGAATTCTCATTCTTCCAGTTTTTTGCACATTTAAAAAGTTTACAAAAATCCCTTGTGCTGTTTCTGGACGCAGGTATAAATCTGTAGCCGTTTCAGCAGAGGCACCCAGCTTTGTGCCAAACATTAAGTTAAACTGCTTTACATCTGTCCAGTTTTTGGAGCCGCTTACGGGACATACAATGCCTAATTCTTCTATGAGTGCCTTCACTCCAGAGAGATCTTCTGCCTCCAAAAGGCGCGCCATAGAAGATAGTATTTGAGCCTTTTTCTCTCTATAGCCAATCACCCTAGCATTGGTGGAGACAAATTCTGTTTCATTAAAAGCATCTGCGAAACGCTTTTTGGCTTTGGTTATTTCTTTTTGAGCTTTATTTTCAAGTTTCTCTGCGTGGTCCTCAATTAAAACATCTGCACGATATCTTTTTTTAGAATCTTTATTATCAATAAGTGGGTCACTAAATGCATCTACATGACCAGAGGCTTTCCAGGTTGTTGGATGCATTAGTATTGCAGCATCTAAACCCACAATGTTTTGGTGCATATACACCATGCTTTTCCACCAGTATTCTCGTATGTTCTTTTTTAATTCTACACCATTTTGAGCATAATCATACACAGCACTAAGCCCGTCATAGATTTCACTGGAACCAAAGATGTACCCATACTCCTTTGCATGAGAAATTACTTTTTTGAATTGATCTTCATTGTTTGCCATAGCACAAAAATATAAAAATCCACTGCCATATAATGGGCAGCAGATTTTATTTTTTAAGTATTTTTTGAATTTTTATTTTAATTGCAGTGTTGTGCTCCCTATTTGCCTTCTGCCATCAAAAACAGAAATAGTATACAAGCCCTTTACCAACTCCTGGGGTGACCCCTCAACCATCACACACACATCTAAGGCCTGGTTTTCATAAAAAACAGTAGCGCTATCACTATAGGTAAGTAGGTCTTGACCAAAGGTGATGTTTGATGTATTGCCAATTATGTTATTATCTGGATTAATAACCTGGACATACAATAATCTGTCACCTGCTTGGGCTAGTATGTTAGGAGCTATGGTATAACACACGTTAATTTTGTCTGCTCTACTGGCGCGCTTGGTCTCTTTGATTTTACCTCCCTTACGAACAATAACAGCTGTTGTATTTAGGTTAGTAATACCAATCAAGGCTCCTTTTTCAAGAGTTTTAGACATTTGAGTGTTTGATATCGATACAGAATCAACGGCCTTAATGGTCTTGTTTAAAGCTGCTGTTGTGCTATCTTTCTCTATGGTTAAACGCTCTGTAACAGCCAGTAAGCTATCTGCACGTTTAAAGAGTTGGGCCCGCTCATTTTTTAACCCTATAACTTGGGTCTTGTATCTAGCAATAAGAGACAGATTGGCCTTGTAATTTTTAACAGAATCTAGAAGAATTAAGATGCGATCTCTTGCCGTTATTAATTCTTTATCCTTAAGCTCATTGTTTTGTAAGATATCGTTGTAAGACAAAACTAGGGTTTCCAATTCCTTTTGAACCTCAGCTTTATCTGTCTGTAAAACACTTATTGTTTCTTTATTTTGCTGGATTAATGTGTAGGTATACCCAGACAAGGATATTAACAAAACTACTAACACGGCAATAAGAATTTTTGCCAATTTATTATTACTACTTTGAGTTGTCATGAGGTGTTTTTGATGTTAATTTATTACATTACAGAGGTCAAAGGTACTAAAACTATAAGGTAATGATTCATATACTCAAGGCTCTTTTGGATCTTTTATTTCCAACAATATGCAACGGCTGTGGGGGAGTTCTCGCTGCCCAAGAACAAGTTATTTGCACAACGTGTAGACATCAAGTACCCCTGGCTAGATTTCATACAACAAGGGCAAATACCCTACAAAAAATATTCTACGGTAGAACGGCTATCCAGGAGGCAACTGCTCTTTTAGTATTTCAAAAAAACGGCATTACACAATCATTACTGCACAATCTTAAGTATAAAAAACAAGAAGATATCAGCCCTTTTCTGGGCCATTGGCTTGGGGCAGAACTTTCTGAAATAGCAGCTTATAAAAGTATCGATGCAGTAATTGGTGTACCGCTTCACAAAGACAAACAAAAAGTGCGAGGATACAATCAAGTAACAGGTTTTGGAAAGGCAATTGCCCAGGCTCTTGGTGTTGTATACTTGGAAGATGTACTAGTCAAGATCTCAAAAACAGACTCACAGGTTTTTAAAACAAGGGGTAAAAGAATCCAAGACAATCAAGAATTTACCCTTATTAACAAAGTAAAAATTGCAAACAAACATATTTTACTAGTTGATGACATTGTTACCACTGGAGCTACTTTAGAGAATTGTGCAACGCAATTACAACAAGCAGAAAATATAAAAATAAGTATCGCTACCATGGCCATTTCTTTATGATAGGGTTCTCTATTTTTTAAATAGAGTTACAATAAAACTTTTCCTATTTTTGTTGGGTATTATGCAACAGCAACACCACTCAAAAACATATCGCCTTTTATACATCCCCATTGTATTTCTTTTTTTACTCTCTTTCACAGATTGTGCAAAAAAAGGAAGACCTAGTGGTGGACTTCGAGACACCATTGCACCTGTTATATTGAGGAGTGTTCCTGAAAATTTTACGACCAATTTTAAAAACAATGAAATTCGTATCACCTTTGATGAATTCATAAAACTCAAAGATGTCTCCAAGGAACTTATTATTTCTCCTCCATTAAAATACCCTCCTGAGATAACACCCCTGAGCGTTTCTAAAGTTTTGAAAATAAAAATTTTAGACACTCTTAAAGACAATACAACGTATAGTTTTAATTTCGGAAATAGTATTTTAGATAACAACGAGGGAAATTTATTTCCAAATTACAAGTTTGTCTTTTCTACTGGCAGCTACATTGATAGTTTAGTTTTAAAAGGAACCACTATTGATGCGCTACTTCCAGAGACAGAGGCTCCAACAACCGTTGTTTTGTATCAAGTAGATAAGAATTACAAAGACTCGCTAGTATTTCTTGAGAAACCCACCTACATCACCACTACCATTGACCAGAGTAATAGTTTTGAATTAAGCAATCTAAAACAGGGCACCTATCAACTTATTGCCTTAAAAGAACAAACTAGAAACTACACCTTCCAACCAAAGACAGATAAAATAGGTTTTTATAAAGACCTTATTTCTATCCCTACAGACAGCACCTATGAGTTAAAACTTTTTAAAGAGGTGCCAGATTTTAAACCAACACGTCCAAAGTTAGAAAGCAGCAACAGAATCTCTTTCGGGTATCAGGGAAAAACGGACAACTATCAAATTACCTTACTCACGCCAATGCCGGAGGATTTTCAATACCGGATAATAAAACAACCAGATAGAGACACCCTAAACTTTTGGTTTAAACCAAAAATCACCAAAGATTCTCTGGTATTTATTACAAAAAACAAACTACAAATTGATACTACCACAGTCCGCTTTAGAGAACTATATTCAGATTCTTTGCGCCTTACTGCTATAAACAATAGGTTGATATCTCTAGAAGATACCCTAAAGCTAAAAGCAAACACACCCCTAACTGCTATTAACCTGGAGAAAATTTCTGTTGTCAATAAAGATACCCTAGCCATAGACTTTACAGCACAAATAAATCTAAAAGAAAATGCTGCCCAGATTATTTTTGACAAACAAGAAGAACAGCTATATAGTGTTACACTCAGAGATGGCGCTTTGGCAGATTACCTAGGAAACACTAGTGACTCTATTGTATTTAAGCAACAGGTGAAGCCCACAGCAGATTTTGCATCTCTACAACTTACGCTTGATAATACAGATGAGTTTCCTTTGCTAATTGAACTTGTAAATGAAAAATTTAAAGTGGTGAAACAAACCTATTTAGAATCAAACTCCCCTGTGGTTTTTGAGTACATTAATCCTGGCAACTATTTTATTCGCTTAATTATGGATGAAAACAAAAATAAAACCTGGGATCCCGGAAACTTTCTTGATAAGCTTGCCCCAGAAAAAGTAGTGTACTACCCCTCTGTCATTGAACTGCGCGCCAATTGGAGCTGGAGTGAAACCTTTAGGTTAAAATAAAATCATCAGCATCGTTTAGAAATGGTAGGGTATTTCTAGTGGTCTGTATATGCTGTTTATCTAGGGTAATAGTTTGTATAAATGCTGTTTCATAGTCTTTGGTAGAGAGTTGTGTGCCCAGAGAATCATAAACCGCAGAATGCCCCGGGTACTTGTGCCCATTTCCATCTTGACCTATTCTGTTTACGCCTATACAATAACTCATATTTTCAATAGCACGGGCTTTCAATAAGGTATCCCAAGCAGCAATTCTTTTTTGTGGCCAATTGGCTGTATACAACAAGATATCATACCCTACATTATTGCGGGCCCAAACAGGAAAACGCAAATCATAACATATCAATGGGCAAATTTTAAACCCTAGATAGTCAATAAAAACACGCGAGGCTCCAGGGGTAAAAACCCGATGTTCTCCGGCCAAGGTAAAGGTGTGTTTTTTATCATAGGTGTGTATCTGGCCAAGTGGTGTTACAAAAAGTAATCTGTTGTAAAAATTAGCTCCATCTTTTATAATGATGGTGCCTACAATGGCACTGCAAAGAAGTTTTGATGTCTCAACAAGCCATTGGACAGTTGGTCCATTTTGAGTTTCTGAAAGTTCCTGCGCATTCATAGAAAACCCTGTAGTAAACATCTCTGGTAAGACAATTAGATCTGTGGCGTTTGCCAAAGGAGCTAATATTTTAGAAAAGTGAGCTTTATTTGCCTTTGGATTTTCCCAATGCAAATCAGACTGGACAAGACTTACTCTTAGAGAGGGTGTTGCCATACCCTAGGATTCTAAAAGAGCTAGAACAGCATCACTTGATTGCATTTTAGCATGCTGTAAAGCAGTATTGCCTTTGTCATCTATGGCATTTTTATCTGCCCCGTGGGCCAACAATAGTGCTGCAATTTCTGGCTTATTGAACGTGGCTGCAAATATAAGAGCGGTAGCTCCATTAAAATTTGACATATTTACATCTGCGCCGCTTTTAATAAGTAACTTAGCAATGGCCGTGTAGCCTTTAAAGCAAACGCCCATAAGTGCGGTATTACCTGAGGCATCTTGAGTATTTATATCTTGAGGGTGCTCCAAAATAACCCTTACAATATCCATGTGTCCATAATAGGTGGCCAGTAGTAAGGCCGTAGAACCACGCTGGTCTTTTACTTGGGCCAATGAAGGCTTTTCTTCTAGTAAAGAAACTACTTTAGAAGCTTCTCCATTTCTAATTGCGTCAAATAAGGATGTACTCATAGTGTTTTAATTAAGAAAACGAATAGTAAAGATACCACACCAAAGGCAATATAAAAAAGCCAAGCATTGCTGCTTGGCTTTTTTGTTTGTATGCTATATGCTTGTTGCCTATCCTTTTAAACTCGCAGATAAATATTCGCGGTTCATACGGGCTATGTTTTCTAGTGATATTCCTTTTGGACACTCTACCTCACAGGCTCCTGTATTGGTGCAATTACCAAAACCTTCTTTGTCCATCTGTTCTACCATACTAAGTACTCGCTCTGAAGCCTCCACTTGCCCTTGTGGTAACAATGCGTACTGAGACACTTTTGCAGAGGTAAATAACATAGCGCTTGCATTCTTACAAGCAGCCACACAAGCCCCGCAACCAATACATGTAGCGGCAGCAAAGGAGTCATCGGCATTCTCTTTATTGACAGGGATTGCATTTGCATCAATGGTGTTTCCAGAGGTGTTTACAGAAATGTAGTCCCCTGCATGTTGTATCCTATCAAAAGCACTGCGATCTATCATTAAGTCCTTTATTACTGGAAATGCTTTCGCTCTAAAAGGTTCAATAACGATAGTATCACCATCGTTAAACTTACGCATATGCAACTGGCAGGTAGTCACTAGTCTATCTGGCCCATGAGGTTCTCCATTAATTTGCAAAGAACAAGAGCCGCAGATACCTTCTCTACAATCGTGATCAAACACAACAGGATTGTCTCCTTGATTGATGAGTTGATCGTTTAAAACGTCTAACATTTCCAAGAAAGACATATCTGGTTCTATGCCGTCAATAGGGTAGGTTTTTATCTCTCCTTTTGCTTTATTGTTTTCTTGACGCCAAATTTTAAGTGTAAGTTTCATCTGTATCTTATTTATATGAACGTGTTTTCAATTCTATATTCTCAAAATTCAATTCTTCTTTATGAAGTAAGGCCTCTTTCGGGGCTCCTTTATACTCCCATGCAGAAACATACTTAAAGTTTTTATCATCTCTAAGGGCTTCTCCTTTTTGAGGACCATCTATCTCTACGCTTTCTTCCCTAAAGTGACCTCCACAAGATTCTTTTCTATCTAAAGCATCTTTAGCGAAGAGTTCTCCTAGTTCTAGGAAATCTGCAACACGACCCGCTTTTTCTAATTCTTGGTTTAAGGTGTCTTTTGTTCCAGGAACCTTTACGTTGTTCCAGAAATCTTCTCTTAAAGCTGCTATTTCTTCAATGGCATCTTTGAGGTCTTTTTCATTACGGGACATCCCACATTTATTCCACATAATCTTACCAAGTTTTTTGTGATAGTAATCCACAGAACGCTCTCCAGATCCAGACATCAATTTGTTGATACGGTCTTTAACTTCGTTTTCTGCCTGGTCAAACTCTTTGGTGTCTGTGGGTATCTTTCCTGTTCTAATATCTTTAGAAAGGTAGTCTCCAATAGTGTATGGCAATACAAAATATCCATCTGCCAGTCCTTGCATCAGTGCAGAGGCGCCAAGTCTATTGGCACCATGGTCAGAGAAGTTTGCCTCCCCTGTTGCGTATAATCCCTCAACGGTGGTTTGCAGGTTATAATCTACCCATAATCCTCCCATTGTGTAGTGAACCGCCGGGTAAATCATCATTGGGGTTTTATATGGGTTTTGATCTACAATTTTCTCATACATCTGGAAAAGATTCCCGTATTTATTTTCAATAACCTTAGCCCCCATTTTGTAAATTTCTGCTTCAGATGGATTGCTAATTTTTTCTATTAGTGCTTTTTCTTTTCCGTAACGCTCAATAGCAGAGGCAAAATCAAGGTACACTGCCTCCCCTGTTTTATTTACACCAAAGCCAGCATCACAGCATTCCTTTGCTGCACGAGAGGCCACATCACGTGGCACTAAATTACCAAAGGCAGGGTACCTTCTCTCAAGGTAGTAATCTCTGTCTTGTTCAGATAACTGTGTTGGTTTTAGCTTTCCATCTCTTATAGCCTGGGCATCTTCTTTCTTTTTAGGAACCCATATACGCCCATCATTACGCAGAGATTCGCTCATTAGCGTAAGTTTAGACTGGTGATCCCCAGAAACTGGAATACACGTTGGGTGTATTTGGGTATAACAAGGATTCGCAAAATAAGCGCCCCTTCTATGGGCTCTCCAAGAGGCAGTAACATTACTACCCATGGCATTTGTACTTAAATAAAATACATTACCATAACCTCCAGAGGCCAAAACAACAGCATGAGCAGAGTGGCGTTCTATCTCTCCTGTAACAAGATTACGAGCAATAATACCTCTCGCTTTTCCATCAACTTTTACTACGTCAAGCATTTCATGACGGTTAAAAGATTGTATTTTTCCTCTATTTATTTGACGATTCATTGCAGAATAAGCTCCCAATAAAAGCTGCTGTCCTGTTTGCCCTTTGGCATAAAAAGTTCTGGACACCAAAACCCCACCAAAAGACCTATTGTCTAAAAGGCCTCCATATTCACGCGCAAAAGGGACTCCTTGAGCAACACACTGATCTATAATATTTGTTGACACCTCTGCCAAACGATGTACATTTGCCTCACGAGAACGATAATCTCCCCCTTTTACAGTGTCATAAAACAACCTGTAGGCAGAATCTCCATCTCCTTGGTAGTTTTTTGCTGCGTTAATTCCTCCTTGTGCAGCAATAGAGTGGGCACGTCTTGGAGAATCTTGGTAGCAAAATGTTTTTACGTTGTAGCCAAGTTCTGCAAGGGTTGCAGCGGCACTACCCCCTGCAAGACCTGTTCCTACAATTATAACATCAATGTTACGCTTGTTTGCTGGATTTACAAGGTCAATTTCGTTTTTGTGTTTGGTCCACTTATCTGCTAGTGGCCCTGATGGTATTTTAGAATCTAATGTAGACATAGCGGAGTTTTTAGTGTGGTACTTGATTTAAATGCAAGTAAATGGCAATACATATAAACCCTACTGGAATTAGTATTGCATATACTTTAGCAAATCTGGTTAATGCCACAGAATATTTATTGTTAAAACCTACACTCTGGAAAGAGGAGGCAAATCCATGCCATAAATGCATCGCCAAAAGGCCAAAAGAAACTACATACAATCCAACACGTACCGGGTTCTCAAATTTATGGACAGTTTCTGCATAGTATCTAGTTGGATCTTCAGGGTGAGATTCTACATATTTGTGTATCATTTCTGGAATCCAAAAATCATAAAAGTGTAGCCCCAAAAATGCCAAGATGACCAATCCAGAGATAATCATATTTCTAGAAGCCCAACTCGCATTTGCAGCTCCTTTGTAAGAGGCATACTTTACCGTTCTTGAGCTTCTATTTTTAAGCTCCAGCACAAAGCCCATTACAAAGTGAAAAACAACTCCAAAAATTAATATGGGCTGCAAGATTCCTTGAACAAGGCCGTTGTTTCCCATAAAATGAGACCAACTATTAAAAGTATCTGGAGAGAGTACTGATGTTGCGTTAATAACAAAATGCTGTCCTAAAAAAAACACTAAGAACAAACCAGAAAGTGCCATGGCAACTTTTCTAGCAATTGAAGAGGATATGATTCCCATTATGGTTGAGTTTTCTATATTTTGCTTACAAAAATACATCTCAATTCGCGTATCAACAAACAATAGCATTTGTTTATTATCAATTTAGAATTGATATGCCTAAACAGGGTGTTTTTTATTTTACTTCTACTGGCTTATTTATTGTAAAATCTCCTACAGAAACCTCAACAGTGTAGCTTCCTTTGGGCAAATAAAATGTGCCATTAGCTCCCTGAAAAATTGAGATATTTTCTTTTTCAAGCTGTTTTTTCCCCTTTTTAGAAATACTAGCATTGTAAGGCACAACATTGAAGCCTTTTATGAGTGAAACTTCCCAAGATTTTAAATCTATTCCGGTTTGTGAGGCTATAGAAATGTTGGCTTTGCCCCCTAAAGGCGCAAAAATCTGCAGTGGTATACTTGGCTGAAAATAAGCACCATAGTTATTAAAACCAGTGCTCCCCCATCGACGACTCGCCTTTACATTTACAATATCTGCAAGCAGGAGACTGCCCATGGTTTTTTCTGAAATACCCTGCAATAAAGAAATATCTGCCTTGTAGATACTACGCCCATGAGTTCCTAGCAAAAGATGTTTGTCTCTGGCCTGTATCGTC
>ENA-UZWT01031032-UZWT01031032.1-metagenome-genome-assembly--contig:-Day-1-50m-contig-31032_pt1 | contig 10121 bp, 8 predicted proteins | sample MGYA00260338_ERZ794898 | MGnify/ENA metagenome assembly ERZ794898 | reverse complement strand
GTGGTTATTTCATAGGCAACCTCCTCATAAGGGTGGCTGGTGTGCAGGGTGCTAAGTATGATTTTTTCTAAATGCTTTGGGAAGGTCATGGTAATCATGAGCTCTGAGGTAGTTTGTGTGACCCCTTTTTTGCCTACAACTGGATTGCTGTGCTCATTACCTTTAAAAGTAGCGATGCCCTGAGTGGTAAAACTACACTCTTGATAGTTTCCAATGGTTCCGCCACCCACACTAAATAATGCTTTTTTAATACCATCTACTGCTTGTGAGGGTGCATAAGTAGTTAGTTTTTTGATTGTTTGTTTCTGAGGAATTAAAATCTTTTTATCTACTAATTTAAGGACATTGCATATTTGAGCATTTACCCCTTCAAAGCTATTGTCTAAAGCAGTATGTATTGCAAAAATATGAATGTCATTTTTTATTGCTTTTTGGACCACACGCTCTACATAAGTAGCCCCTGTTAGTTTTTTTAAGCCCTTAAATATAATAGGATGAAAACTAACAATAAGGTTGCATTTTTTCTCGATAGCTTCCTCTACAACAGCCTCTAGAGTGTCTAGGGTTATAAGTATACCCGTTACAGTGGCCTGCTGATCTCCAACCAATAGACCCGTGTTGTCAAAATCCTCTGCATATGCAAGTGGAGCAAACTCATCTAGTAATGTAATAATTTCTTTTATTTTCATAATTGTCTTTTTTAGAATAACATCTCCTTTGCTTTAGGTTGTCATCAATCACATACTATTTCGTAAATATACTAGAATCTGAGTTGTAATTTATCCCTTTTTTTTTCTGAAATTTTAATTTTTAAGAAACATTTCCCAAACATATTACTACTTTCGTTGCATGAACCGCCTTAGAGTATTATTATTTCCTTTTGCTATTATATATGGCTGGGTAGTTACTATTCGTAACTTTTTGTACGATAAAAAGTGGCTTGGCTTTACTGGTGTTTCTTATAAAAAACCAATTATATGTGTTGGGAATCTCTCTGTTGGAGGAACAGGAAAATCTCCCATGATAGAGTTGTTGGTAAGTTATTTAAAAGATACCCACAACCTTGCAGTACTAAGCAGAGGCTATGGGCGTAAAACAAAAGGGTATCTGCAGGTTGAGCCAAATTTACCTGCTTCTCAAACCGGAGATGAGCCACTACAATTTAAACAAAAGTTTCCATCCCTAAGTGTTGCGGTTTGTGAGGATAGAAAAACAGGTATTGAAAAATTATTGCCAGAGGCAGATATCATTTTATTAGATGATGCTTTCCAGCACAGAAAGGTAATACCAGGTTTTTCTATTTTATTAACGGCGTTTGATGAGCTGTTTTATGAAGATTATTTTTTGCCTGCGGGAAATTTACGAGAATCTAGAAAGGGCGCTTCTCGGGCAGATGTTATAGTGGTTACAAAATGCCCAGATAAAGTATCGTATGCAAGATTACAAGAAATTAAATTTTTGCTAAACCTAGCGTCTCATCAAAAAGTATATTTTTCTAAAATAGGATATGCAGCTACTATTTTTGGAGTTAGCGAGAGCTTACCATTAGCCTATTTAAAAGATAAGTCTTTCACCCTTGTAACTGGTATTGCCAATCCAGATCCTCTGGTTTTGTTTTTAAATGAGCAGGGCTTTTCTTTTACCCACAAAAAATATGCAGATCACCATCGTTTTTCTGCTACTGAAATAGCTGAGTTAAAGCAAGATGAATTGATCATTACAACAGAAAAGGATTACATGCGATTGCAAGTTCCTTTAGGGAAATATGCACTGTATTATTTACCCATAAAAACTATTATTTTAAATAAACAAGAAATGTTCTTCAAAAAAACCATTGAGCACGCTATCGGGCTTATGGAAGGGTAGGAGATTTATATTTTTCGCTTAATTTAAGTGTGTCGTGTATTTTCTCAAAAAACTTCTCTGGCTTAAAAGGTTTTGGTATGATTTCATTAAATCCAACCCTAAAAAACTCATCTAGATTTTCGTCTATTGTAACAGCTGTAAGAGCAATAACAGGAAGTTCTTTATTAAATCCTCGAATCTTTTGTGTAGCTTCGATACCACTAATGCCTGGCATGTGTATGTCCATTAGTACAATGTCAAAATCATTTTCTTTTACCAGTGCAACAGCGTCTGTGCCATTGTCTGCCACTTGACATACCATCTTGTTTTTCTCTAAAATTTTCTTGGTAATCATTTGGTTTATTTTGTTATCCTCAACCACCAATACATTTTTCCCAACAAGGTATTGCAGATCAATAACTTTCTTTTTGTCGGTTTTTGTTTGTTGGGATACTTTTTCATCAGAAATATCAAGATCCAGATTAAACCAGAACTTTGATCCTTCTCCTAATTTACTTTCTAGTTGAATTTTACTATTCATTAATTCAAGTAAATTCTTCACAATAGAGAGACCAAGACCAGTTCCACCAAATTTTCTATTAATTTGTAGTGACCCTTGAGAGAAGGTTTCAAAAATTGATTTTTGTTTTTTCTTAGAAATTCCTACCCCGTTGTCTTGGATTTCGAAATTAAGTTTGATGCTATTGTTGTATTGGTCAATTTTTCTTACCCGAATAACTACCTCTCCATTTTGGGTGAATTTAACTGAGTTTCCTATAAGATTAATTAACACTTGAGATAATTTTACTGGATCACCAGAGAGGCTCTCCGGGATGCTATCATCATAATCAACCCTCAAGGTTGTTTGTTTATCGTTTGCAGATTTCTTTAAAGCAATAAGCACATCATTTATTCTTTTTTTAAGATGAAATGATATTTTTTCTATCTCTACTTTTTTTGCTTCAAGTTTGTTAAGATCTAATATGTTATTAATGAGAGATAATAGAAATTCTCCAGAAAATTTAAGAGACTCTAGATGCTCTCTTTGATGTTCTTTTGGGTTTTCTTCCATCAACAAATGGGTGAGTCCTGTTACGGCATAAAGTGGGGTTCTTAGCTCATGGGTAATGGTAGATAAAAATTGTGCTTTTGCTAAAGATGCTTTCTCAGCTTTTTCTTTAGCTAACAGTAGTTCTGTGTTTTTGTCTTGAAGTAGGGTGTTTGCCTTGGCCCTTAGGTTGTTGTTTTTGTAGAGTGATAAGGTGAGTAAGGAGAGTATTGCGATAATGGCGATGCTAAGCCCGTTTGTGATTACATTGAAACTCTCAGATTTTTCTTGATCAGAGGGTTCTTCAATTATCGGATTTATCTGTTCTTGAATTTCAACAACATTGGGTTGAGGAATATAAATTGCAGCAACTAAACTGCTATTTTTAGTTTTAAGCGCCGCCATTTTTGAGGTATATTCCTCCAGTATATTTTGAGCTTTTAAATTCTCTCCCTCTTTTAAGGCAATTGTAGCATTTATTTGATAAGAATCAATATTTAACTTTTTGAAGTTTTTATTTTCTATTATTAGCATGGCGTCTGCTAATGCTTTTTGTGCTTGCCTTAGGTAAGTTTTAGCCGTATCATCCTCAAGAACAAGTAGCGCATTTGCTTTGTATAGTAGTCCAGAAGCTAATTGGTATGGCATATCAAACTCTCTGAACTTGGTAAGCCCTGCATTTAAAAAGTTTAACGCTATTTTTGGGTTTTCTTTTTCAAGTTCTAAAATTCCTCTGCCTAGTAAAATCGAAGATTTCCCCCTTTCATTATTACTATAGAGAGCGCCTGCTTGTTTAAAATAGTTTTCTGAGGCAGAAAATTGAGATAGTTTTGTTGTAATAAAGCCTTGAAGAGATAAAGCGCTGGCAAGTTTCTCTGAGTTTTGTGAGCTTTTTAAATTTGAGATGGCAACACTGTTTAACTTGGCAGCCTTGTCATAACTTTCAAGGTAATAATGCAGTTGTGCACTGCTAAGTATAATTTCTTGCTTGCCCAGTGAATCTTTAACATCATCAATAAGATTATTTGCTTTTTTTATTTTTTCTAATGCCAGGTCATAATTTAAGGAGATAATAGCACCACAGGCCTGTTCTCTGTATTGCTCGATAAGCTTCACAGGGTTTGAGGTGGTTGTAGAGTTGTTTGTAACTTGCTCTTGTGCAAATAACCCCAAAGGTGAGATGCAAAAGGTAAAAACAACCATTGTTTGTAGGTAAAAGAAACGTACCTTATTCATTGAAAAATGTAGTTTGTCGGTAAATATAGTTATTTCCTCGACATTTTATATATCAAATCGATAATTCTTGAAGAATATCCAGTTTCATTATCATACCAACCAATAATTTTTATCATTTTACCTATCACTGAGGTCATCTCTGAATCTAGAACACAAGAGTGCGAGTTTCCAACAATATCAACAGATACTATTGGGTCTTTTGTGAATTGTAAAATTCCTTTTAAAGATCCTGTAGCGGCTTTCTCAAACAAGGCATTAACGGCATTTATTGAGGTCTCTTTTTTTACATTTAAGGTAATATCACACAAAGATCCATTGGCAACAGGAACCCGTATGCCGCAACCACCAATAACGTTGTTTAAATCTGGAAAAAGTTTGGTGAGCGCCTTTGCAGCACCTGTTGTTGTGGGTACTATAGATTGCCCTGCTGCTCTAGCTCTTCTAAGGTCTTTGTGGGGCTGGTCATGCAAGCTTTGATCTGTAGTGTAGGAGTGAACTGTTGTTATATATGCTTGTTGTATTTGAAATGCGTCATGTATGAGTTTTAACATGGGAGCCGCATTATTTGTTGTGCATGACGCGTTTGAAATAATACAATCTTCTGGAGTTAGCATGGTGTCGTTTACACCAGCTACAATCATTTTAATTTGATCATCAGTAGGAGGGACACAAAGAATTACTTTTTTTGCACCACTAGAAATGTGTTCTTTTAATGTAGATTTTGTTTTGAACTTTCCAGTGGCTTCAATAACAATATCTACCCCTTTCCAGGGTATCTTTGAAATATCTGTTTGTGAATAAAAAGCAAACGATGTAGCACCTACCTTTATGCTGTGGGGAGTGCTTTCTACTTTTTCTTGTAACACCCCGTGGATACTATCATACTTTAAAAGGTGGCTAAGTGTTTTGGCATCTGCAATATCATTGATGGCTACTACTTCAATTTCTGGGTGTTGCAATAACAACCTAAATACCCTTCTACCAATTCTCCCAAAGCCGTTAATGCCAACTTTAATTATTGCCATAGTGTTTTAAGTGAGGTGTTTCTGTGCCTTGTAAGAAGATCGCACTAGAGCACTACTCTCTACATGTCTGAAACCCATCTGTAAACCAATCTCTTCGTATTTTTTGAATTGTTCTGGGGTTATAAATTCTTTGACAGGTAGGTGCTTTTTTGAAGGTTGCAGGTATTGTCCAATGGTGAGAATGTCTAGCCCTACTTCTCGCAGGTCTTTCATGGTTTGTATTACTTCTTCTTGCGTCTCACCAAGCCCTAGCATCATTCCACTTTTGGTACGTTTTATGCCATTGTCTTTGAGGTATTTTAAAACTTCTAAACTTTTCTCGTATTTGGCTTGTATGCGAACCTCACGTGTTAATCTTTTGACAGTCTCCATGTTGTGAGAAACCACCTCTGGATGTACAGCAATTATGCGGTCTATATTTGTTGTGTCTCCTTGAAAATCTGGTATTAAGGTCTCAAGGGTAGTCTCTGGGTTCATGCGGCGAATTGCCTTTACAGTCTCTGCCCAGATTATAGAGCCCATGTCTTTTAAATCATCTCGGTCTACAGAGGTAACAACAGCATGTTTAATCCCCATAATTTTTATAGATCTAGCTACTTTCTCTGGTTCATCCCAATCTACATCTTCTGGTCTTCCAGTTTTAACGCCACAGAAACCACATGAGCGAGTACATATGTTTCCAAGGATCATAAATGTTGCAGTTCCCTCTGTCCAGCATTCTCCCATATTTGGACAGCTTCCAGAGGTGCAAATCGTATGCAAATTATATTTGTCTACCAATCCTCTAAGGGCAGTGTATTTTTTACCTGTGGGTAACTTTACACGAAGCCATTTAGGTTTTGGGGTTCTTTGTTGTGGTGCTAAGGTTTCTGTGCTCATATTATACAAAGATACGGATACAAAATTAATAGTCTACTTTTTTTAAGACCTACAAAAGTTAAAAAAATCAGAAAGACAAGAAGCGATACATATCATAAAGCAAACCAAAACCTGGCTGAGTGTCTATTATTTAAAGACTATTGTTTTTGGTAATAATCTCTGCTAATAATTTTTTTGCGCGCAATAATCTTACTTTGATATTACTAAGGGGTTCAGTGAGGTGTTTTGCTATCTCATTATAGCTCATTTCTTGAAAATACCGTAACTGAATTACCTCCTGGTAGGCAGGTTTTAATAGCTTGATATCTCGCAATAGCTGTGTTAAATTTTGCTTGGTAATTAGAACATCTTCTGGAGTAGGGTTTGCATCTGGTACACTTTTTAATTGTGCATCACTTGTCAAGTTGGCTTGGGCGTGCAGGGGTGCGTTTTTTTTTCTGGTCTTGTCTATCTGTATGTTTTTAGATATGGTAATAAGCCAAGTACTAAAGACATAGGTCTCTTTATAGGTATGTATTTTGTCAAACGCTTTTGCAAAGGTTTCTATGGTAATGTCTTCTGCTTCAAATTCATTGCCAACGCGTTTCAAACAAAAACCATACACCTGATTCCAAAACCGATCCAACAAAAAGTTGTAGGCAGACTGTTTGCCTAACTTTGCACTGGCCACTTGCATTTCTATACCTGTTTTATCTGTTTCCACGGTGTTGTTTTTTGAAAAACAATTTTAATTAAAGATAGCAATTAGATTTGCAATTAAAAATACACCTAAAGGTGTCAAAAATGCATTTCGAGTTTCTGAGATTTAGAATATCCTCTTTATCTGATGAGATAAAAATTAATTTTCTTCTTTCGTGCAGGTGTCAAATTGGTCTGGTGTTTTTCCACAAAAACCGCACGCTTCTCCCTCTTTGTTTAAAAAAGGACTTTGGCTTGCACAAGTTCCTGCAAATTCTCCATCTTTTTTAGCCCATATTTTAATAGCAATACCAGCAAAGGCGAGAAGTAAAAGTACAATTGTGATAAGTAGTAATTCCATAAATAAAAAGATAAGATTGTAAAAATACAATTTTTAGTGTTTAAAATACTCTTAATTGTACAATGGTCGGTGTGATTGTATAAGCAATACAATATTTTAGCTATTTGTTTTAAAAATAACACAAATACATCTTTTTTGTGTTGTTGAATCAAAAAACAGGGGGTATAAACTTAAATATTTGATTTTGTTAGTAATTTTATATAAAAAAAAGGGGGGTGTATGATGTAAAAATGTATTTTTGTGCTTCAATATTAAGATTTTATCAAAATAAACACTAAAAAGAGTACATATTATGTCTACATTAAGATTTCATGCCATCAAAGAAACATTTAATCGTCCTGTTATAGACGTGCAAGAACCTGATAGGCGTTCTGCTATTTTTGGATCAAACGTATTTAATAATGCGGCAATGCGCCAATTCTTGACNNAAAGATTCATTTAAAAGCGTTCAAGACGCTGTTGTAAATGGCAGTAAAATTGACAGGTCGGTTGCAGACCACATTTCAACAGGAATGAAAGAGTGGGCTATTGCAAAAGGAGCGACTCATTACACGCATTGGTTTCAGCCCTTAACAGGAACCACTGCAGAGAAGCATGATGCCTTTTTTGAAACTACTGAAGACGGTTCTATTGAGAAATTTGGAGGTGGACAACTCGTTCAACAAGAACCAGATGCTTCAAGTTTTCCTAACGGAGGTATTAGAAATACTTTTGAAGCTCGAGGTTACACTGCTTGGGATCCAACCTCTCCTGCATTTATTTATGGAACCACACTTTGTATACCAACAGTGTTTGTCTCTTATACAGGAGAAGCACTAGATAATAAAACGCCTTTATTAAGAGCTTTACAAACAATAGATACAGCAGCTACAGCTGTTGCAAAATATTTTGATAAAACAGTAACAAAGGTGAATCCAACTTTAGGTTGGGAACAAGAATATTTCCTGATCGATAAGGCTTTAGCTAAGTCAAGACCAGACATAGATCTTACCGGTAGAACCCTACTTGGTCATAGTTCTGCAAAGGGGCAGCAATTAGATGATCACTACTTTGGTTCTATACCAAAACGAGCCTTAGACTACATGCGTGATTTAGAAACAGAATGTATGTATCTAGGAATACCAGTTAAAACAAGACATAACGAAGTTGCTCCAAACCAATTTGAGTTGGCGCCAATATTTGAAGAAACAAATCTTGCTGTAGATCATAACTCTCTTTTAATGGATGTAATGAGCAAGGTTGCAGATAGACATAATTTTAAAGTACTATTTCATGAAAAACCTTTTGCGGGAATAAATGGAAGCGGGAAGCACAATAACTGGTCTTTGGCTACTAACACAGGAGTGAATCTATTGAGCCCAGGGAGTACACCAATGAAAAACTTACAGTTTTTAACCTTTTTTATAAATACAATCAAGGCAGTAAACGAGTATGAGGAGTTATTAAGAGCTGCCATTGCAAGTGCTAGCAATGATCACCGATTGGGTGCCAACGAGGCTCCACCTGCAATTATATCTGTTTTCATTGGAACACAATTAACCAACGTTTTAGATGCTTTAGAAAAAGTAAAAGACGGAAAATTGTCTCCAGAAGATAAAACAGATTTAAAACTAAATGTAGTTGGTAAGATTCCTGAAATTTTACTAGACAATACAGATAGAAACCGTACCTCACCCTTTGCTTTTACAGGGAATAAATTTGAGTTTAGAGCTGTGGGATCTACGGCCAATTGTGCCAAGCCAATGACTGTTTTAAATGCTATTGTTGCAAGGCAGTTAATGGAGTTTAAAACGCAAGTTGACGGCCTTATTAAGGGCAAGAAAATGAAGAAAGACGATGCGATTTTTAATGTACTGAGAGAGTACATTAAAGACTCAAAGCGCATTCGTTTTGAAGGTGATGGTTATGGAGAGGCCTGGGAAATTGAAGCAGGTAAGCGTGGTTTGAGTAATAACAAAACAACACCATTGGCTTTAAAAGAGCAAGTTTCTAAAAAGACGATAGCACTTTATGAAGGCCTTGGTATTATGAATAAAATTGAGATTGAAGCCCGTCATGAAATTGAGGTTGAGGAATATGCAATGCATATTCAAATTGAGGCAAGAGTGTTAGGTGATATTGCAAGAAATCACGTGATACCTACGGCTATTAAATACCAAAATGTACTCATAGAAAACGTACAAGGTATCAAAGATATCTATGGCAAAGATTTCAAGAAATTTGGTAAAGAGCAAATGAATTTAATCGAGGCTATTAGCTCTCATATTGAGAATATCAATGGAGGTATTACTGACATGATAAACGCTCGTAAAAAAGCCAACAAAATTGAAGATTCAGAAAAACGTGCCATTGCTTATTGTGACCAAATTAGACCTTATTTTGAGCAAATTCGGTACAATTGTGATAAGTTAGAGCTTTTGGTAGATGATGAAATCTGGCCATTAACAAAATACCGTGAATTGTTATTTACTAGATAATATATAAACGATCAAGTAATACTTAAAGCCTGCATGAAAATGCAGGCTTTTTTTACACACTATTAAGGTGCTTCTGCATTGTTGTGGGCTATTGTTGTACAAAGTATGATTTTAATTAAAACCTCTCTTTGGTGTGCTTTTTTTAATCTGTATTTTTGCTAATAGAAAATTAGATCATGAGTCAAGATATTTCAAAAAGATATGCCCAGCGCGGGGTGTCTGCATCAAAAGAAGATGTCCATAATGCCATCAAAAATGTAGATAAAGGATTGTTTCCTCAGGCATTTTGTAAAATTGTACCAGACTATTTAACCTCAGATGAGGAGTATTGCTTAGTGATGCATGCAGATGGTGCGGGTACAAAATCTTCTCTGGCTTATATGTATTGGAAACAAACGGGTGATCTCTCTGTATGGAAGGGGATTGCTCAAGACGCACTGATCATGAATATTGATGATCTTATTTGCGTTGGTGCGGTAGATACCATTATGTTGTCCTCCACCATTGGACGCAATAAAAATTTAATACCTGGAGAAGTCATATCTGAGATTATTAATGGTACAGAAGCCCTC
>ENA-UZWT01005049-UZWT01005049.1-metagenome-genome-assembly--contig:-Day-1-50m-contig-5049_pt1 | contig 10163 bp, 6 predicted proteins | sample MGYA00260338_ERZ794898 | MGnify/ENA metagenome assembly ERZ794898 | reverse complement strand
GGGTAGAGTCAAATAGAATAAGAGACGATTTTAATGCGGTTACAATTGATAAAGGACCAAAGGTTTCAACTGTATTAGACGAGCCTATTGCAGAGGAGCACATCCCTAACGGTATGATATTCAGTGGTTTATTTAATTCTGTGTCTGGTGTTAATAATCTTAATCAGTTTACGGTAGCAGAAAGAATTACAAAAGAGCTTAATCCTATATATGGATCTATTCAAAAATTACATGCAAGAGACACTGACTTGATTGTTGCTTGTGAAGACAAGATATTACAAGTAATGGCTAATAAAGATGCCCTATATAACGCTGACGGCTCTTCAAATGTTGCATTAAGCGATAACGTGCTAGGGTCGGTTAGACCTTATGCGGGTGAATTTGGTATATCAAAAGATCCTGCTAGTTTTGCTACTTACGGATTTAGAATATACTTTACAGATAAGCGTAGAGGGGTGGTTATAAGACTATCAAGGGATGGTATAACTCCAATAATGACTGGGTACGAGGCAGAATTGGAAGCAATATTTAAATCTGCTGACAACATAGTAGGTAGCTACGATGATGAAAACATGTTTTATAATCTTACTATAGGTGGAGAAACTTTACAATATAGCGAAAAAGCCAAAGGATGGACTTCTCGTTGGGGAATAGAGCCTGAAGCTGCGATTACTATAAATAATTCATATTATACGTCAAAAAATGGATTATTATGGAAGCACTCAGACTTATTAAATAGGAATAGCTGGTTTGGTGAAGCAGCCCAAGACGCTTCTATTACTTTTGTATACAACGAAGAACCTTCCTCTCTTAAAAAGTTTAAAACATTATCGTATGAAGGCGACAAAGGATGGGTAGCTAGTTCAATTGAAACTGACCAACAGTCTGGAAAAGTTTTAGTTTGGGATACGCGAGAAGGAAAACACTATAACTATATAAAAGGTGTTGCTAACACTTGGGATAATATTGGGCAAGACGGTAACTTAGATACTAAAGAGTTTGCAGTACAAGGTATTGGTAATTTAGTAAGCGTTTCCGGAGATACTGCTGCAACTGAATTTACAATTACTGTATTCGATGATCCATCCGACCATTAGAAAAAGAGTAATTCGGGTGATATAATAAGAGAGCGTCACCTATTGAAAAAGAAAAACTAACAAAAAATAAATATGATGTAAATTATGGATTTTGGAACTGGAATTAACCCTATCTGGGCCTTTGTCACTGCAATCTTTGGAGGACTTATTACATACTTCACTAATAAAAACAGCAATGATTCTACCGTAGAGATTGCTAAAATACAAGCAAATCGTGATGAAGAATCGCAGGAAGCAGATGGATTACGCGTAGAATTAGCGGAAATGAGGGATAGTTATATTGCTATCAAAGAAAAATATAAGGTGTGCTTGCAGCAATCTCATATAGATCAAAAATTAATGGCTGACTATCGTAATTTAATAAGACATTACAAGTTCATATTTAAGTTAATCTATAAACAAATAATTCCCCACCTAGATGTGGATAGTCCTTCTTTTGTATTAATGGAGGAGGTTAAAGAAATGTTTAGAGAGGATTTCACACTTTAAAAAATAAAACATGTTAAATTATACCGTAACAGCTCAAGCAACACAAGCGTCAGCAGGAGATCAAGTAGATCAGTCTACTCCTTCGGTTACTCTTGTTATTACTGCAGATGCTGGTTATACCGTAAATTCATCTGATTTTAGTATAGGTGATGCGTTGCCTACTGAAATTGATAACGTGGTATTTGCAAATTCATCCCCCACAACTGTAGTGTGTGTTGTGACTTTTGCATCTACTTTCATTATGCCCGCAGGTAATGTAAACCTACCAATAGACATTGATGGGCAGGCAGTTTTACTTGATTCCACTACTTCAGGTTCTGTGGAAATTTCCGGGGATAACCTTAATCCTAGCACCTCCTCTACCGCTTACTCTATAACTTCTGGAGTAGGCGACACCGATATAATTGCTATTCAAATTGATGCCGATGCAGGCCACCATTTTGAGGCAGTACCTCAAGTTTCCTTTTCTTCAACGCAAGTACCAGGCGATTACACAATATTTAATACGTCAACAACCGTTTCCGGCGGTAAAATTGTTTCATATTACTTTAATGTTATGTATAACAGATCATTGGCTGGTAATGTTGCTGGTGATGAAATCCGGGTAGTAGGTGCGGCAGTAGGTACGTTTGTACCTAGTCTAAAGTATTATTCTTATGTTGTAGAGGAAGCGTTTGGTACTTTAGTAACTCCAGGGGTTTATTCTACACAACCAGGGGATAAGCAATTAACCTTAGCAATATATGGGGATGTTGGTGCAGAGTTTACTATAGATATTTCAAAGAATGGTGGGGCGACTACTAACGTAGTAACTTCAGAGGCGATTACTTTTGCTGGTGGGTATGCAAAACCAGTGATATCAATGCCAAGTGCCTCTGCAGGAGATTACTATGATATTACATTATCAGGTGATATTGACTCTAGCTTTGCTCAACCTAACCCTATAAGAATAAATGTTTTAGATCATATTGTTTATTCTATTTCAGTTGCGCCTATAGCGGGATATACTATTACCTCCGGCGGAATAACTTCTGTGAGCGGGCCGCAAGGATTTGTTGTAGACGCGGATCTTATTAACACGTCTATAAAAGGATTTTTTAAAGTAACAAAAGATGATGGGGCTAATATAGCATTGCAGCTGTTTCCTACTTGGGGAGGTAACGTAACTGGCTTAGATGAGGATACTAATGGTGGGACTGAAGTGCTGTATAAAAAAGGGATTACTATTCTCGGGAACGGTACAAATGAACTTACTATTTCGCTATCAGCACTTATTACTAAATTCGGGAACGCAGATGTTAGTTCCGTATTAACTTTATCGACCGACTTGAATGCAACGCCGGTAACCTCAGACATTACTACTAGCGTAAGCGATGGAGGATCTGTAGGCATCCCGTTAAATGGTAATGCAGTAGATGCTGATGGTGACCCATTGACCCCCTCTATTGTAACTCAACCTGTTAATGGTACAGTTGTACTTAACGGATTTGGTTTTACTTACACACACACTGCTAATAATACTAACCCTGATCAGTTCACTTACCAAGTAGTAGATGGTTTAGGGGCAGTAAGTAATGTTTCCACAGTAGATATATCGGTTGCAGGGTCTAACCCTTCAGGCGTAACTTTAGCGGGAGGGTCTGGATTGTATAGAATGTTTATAGATGTAGGGGCTGCTGCTTCTACTACAACTATTACATTTAATGCTAAAACTAAACCTGCAAGAGTACAACTGCAATATAACAACAGCACAGTAGCAGACTCATTATTTGTAGGGGATAACCTTACTGATAGTAATAGAACGGCAACAGAAACACAGTTAATAGATGAGCACCCAATATACCAATTTATGTATACTACTAGTGTAGGCAACGGCCCTTTATATGGTCAACCTAATTACTGGAACAACTCAAAAGCTGCTAATACTAGGACTTGGGCGTCAACGGATATTGCGCCTACAGGTAATGTAAGAACAACGCAAGCTAACTGGGGTGGACAGCTAGGAGTAGAAACTGCTGCTGGTATAGATTCAGCTGACGGTAACATAGTGATATCTTATACAAAACCTGCGGGAGGTGTAACTTCAGCTATGCTAGTTATACACGGTATTGTGGGATCAGATTGGGAAGTAACAGATATAACAGTAACATAACATGGACGAAATAGTATTAACTTTTAATGTAGATATCAATGTATCACTTCTCGAGGGAGACATTATATTTTACCAGGACGCAACCACAGAAAAAGTGTATCAGATAGGAGCAGTTGCTTCCAAGACTGAAACCACTCTTACTTGTGAGATTGCACCTGCAACACCTAGACCAAGCGTAGGGGATTTTATATTCTTTGCAAAAGATGCAGAGGTTAATGTATCGGGTTTAGTAGGATATTATGCATCGATAAAGATGGAATTATCAGGCGCAGCGAAGAAAGAATTGTTCGCAGTGAGCGCAGAGGTAATGCAGAGTAGTTAAATAGTCACGAAATAGTGTGATATTAATATAGTAATAAAGAGTAATATGGCAGGAGCATTTAAAAATTTAATAACTAACCTTACTGGTGATAAGATCCCCGGGATGGGTGTTGCTTCCGGTGCTGCTGGGGTAGCTACGGGTTTATTTAAAACTGTAGGTAGCTTATTCGGTGGAGGGAAGCGAAGACGAGAACAACGACAAGCACAAAATGAGTTTAACAAACTTAAACAGGAATATACTGACTTAGATACATCGAACTTGATGTTGGGTCAGCAAAATATGTACGAGGACCTTACTGTAAATCAGCAGCAAGCTAAATTCTTAGGGGAACAACAACAGCAGGGGTTGTCCAATGCACTTAATACTAATAAAGCGGCAGCAGGGGGAAGTGGTATAACAGCACTTGCTCAGGCAATGGCAAACCAGCAAACAAAAAATTTAGCATCCGCTGCGCTTACTATAGGTGAGCAAGAGAGATCTAACCAACTACTACAAAAACAAGAAGCAGCTAGAATACAACAAGCAGAGATTGAAGGTGCATACCAACAAAGAGCTGACGAGAAAGAAACTACTGAAACCTTATTAGGAATGAGCGGAGAAAGATTAGCAGCTGCAAACCAAGCAAGAGCAGATGCAAAAGGTGCTTTAATAGGTGGATTAGGAGATATCGCAGGGGGTGCATTATCAATTGCAGCAGGCGGAGGATTTAAAGCATAAAAGATATGGCAAACGCACAATTAATACAAATGGCTAGAGAGATCGGTAAATCTAAAGGATTTGTTGATACTGGTAAAGAATTTGAAAAGAGTTTCGGGAAATGGGTCGGAATGGCCGAAGAAACACTTAAAGTAAGAAGAGATAAGCGCGCAGAAGGAACTGCTAGGGTTGTTGATTTTATGTCTAAAATGCCTTCCCACCAAAGTCTCCCTAAAATACCAGCGTACGCGCAAGAAAAAGTGGGTGCTTGGTTAAAGGAGCAGAGAAAAGTTTATGGGGATAACGCAAGAGCAATAAGAGATTTAGATCCTACTAGTGAAGAGTATCAAAGCCATGTTAATACCATGAATAAAATTACGCAGTCAATGTCTAACTTAAACGACCAGTTTGACACTTTGTTAGAGGATAAAGTTTCTTATATGGAGAATGTGGACAAAGGACAAATATCTAATGGAACTTCCGCGGAGGCGCATAATGAACTTTCAAAGGTATATACAGATGCTACCGAACTAGGTATCTCTGAAGATGGTAGATTAGATTTCGGAGGTAAATCTTTCGATGATCTTCCAAAATGGTTCCCTAAGAACGATGCAATCCCGATGGCATTGACAACATTAAATGCTAAGTACTACAAAAATGCACAAGAAATAACAGGTGCTCTAGGTACTAACCTTAAAATGCAAGTAGAACAAATTATAAAAGGTGCGGGAAGAAACGGAGTTATGTCTTTAGCTGCTGATTATGAGAATGGGGTATTGCAAATAGAAGAAGACCTAATTAGTAATCCTGCACGTCATGAAGAGTTAATCGACAAAATGGTAAATACTTGGGTATCTGCTATTACTGAAAGTGCCAAAATAGGGAAAGAGCAATCAGATGCTGACTGGAAAATGAAACATCCGAAAAACACAACACCCGCACAATACGGATTAGACCGCTTCTTCTTTAAAACAATAGACGCTAAAAACTAAAAATACATATTATGCCAGCAAATCCAAGAGATCTTTACAACCACCTGAGAAAAGTAGGTGAGTTATCCGCCAGAGTTACTTACAGTGATTTCCGTGAACAATGGGACACACCAGGTTGGAGTGTAGACTTCCACAAACACCTAAGACAGAAACAACTTGTTTCACTAAACTACGAAGATTTCGTATATACTTTCGGTGAAGACGACCCTAACTGGGACACTGAGAAAGGGATTGAAATATCAGACGATGAAATTCAAGCAGCACAAGATGCAGAGGGAAAGCAACCGGCCGACGATCAAGATCCCGAGAACTTGGCCGCAAATTTTACGGGATTACCATTCGAGGATGGGGAATTGGTTTCTTCAGATGGTAAAGTATTATTAACAAAAACAGATGAAGAGGTTGCTCAAGATTTAGAAATTGAGCTTCAAAAACAGACTGAAAGAAATGTTGAAAAAACAGAGATGCTTAATTCTTTGTATGGTAATAATCTAGATGCAAGAATTGCCGAGACTGCGGGAATTAAAGTAGATAAGGGATTTGAAAATTATGTCAAAAATCTTGAAAAAGGCATTCCAACACAAGAAAAAGATAGAGGCGCAGATTTACTTAATAAACTTAGTGGATCAACTGCTAATATCCCTATCCAACTGGAAGCAGCATGGGAAGGGACTAAAGCATTATTAATAGCTGGTATTAATGAGTCTGACGGTGGTGGTGGACTTGCTGATGTTTTATCAGGGAACGCATCTTTTTTTGATACGTATGAATTGCTAGATCCCGTTAATAACGAATTAGTTTCTTTTGAGTCAAACAGGAGAAGATTCCTAGCGCTACAGAAATAAAATAGGGGAGCAGAAAAACCTGTTCAGGTATATCGGAATGGTAAACCTGTAACTGAAGGTAAGCTAGCAGATGAATATGTAGGAAATAAATTAAAAGAAATACAGAAATTAAACGAAGGAACTTTTAAAACTGGATCTATTACTGAAGGTTTTAAGCAAGGTGACGCGTTAGAGGTAGCTGCGGGCGGTTTTAACGCAGTTTCAAGTTTAGCTGCTACTATGATTCCAGCTATGCTTTCTGGTGGGACTACGTTGGCTCCACAAGTGATTACTCCTATGTGGGTAGACTACAATACTACGAAGGCGATGGAAAAATATGGGGACGAAGAAGACCCTATCGCAGCAATGATTGCGGCGGATGACACTGAATTCGCTGTGCCATTAGCATTGGGTGCGGGAGCATTGGGATTAGAAGCAGTAGGTTTTAAAGGTATATCAAAATATATGGCAGGCTCTAAAATGGGAGGGTCTATTATGGGTATTGCTAAAAACCAATTAGGCTGGATGTTAACCGCTAATAAAGAAGGGGGAACTGAATGGCTACAAGGTGGTATGGAAGATATGAGCCAAGAGTTAGCTAAAGGGAAAAGTATGGGCTCTGCTGTTAAATTAGCTGCTAAGAACCTATTTTCTCAGGATGCCTTAGAAAGATACTTACAGGGAGCGTTCGGGTCAGGGATTTCTACTGCACCATCTGCCGTGAAGCGATCAGTACAGAGAGCACTGCGATCAGATCCTGACGGGCACAAGGCTATAGTTGAAGGTATTAATGATATTTCAAGATTAAAAGAAGCTCGCGCAAAAGCAGTAAAAGCAAAAAACAAGGTTGAGGTAAAATTAATTGATGCTGATATAAAATCAGTGGAAAATAATATTAAGCGTGTTGTACAGGAAAACAATACTATATTTAACCACCTTACAGATAAAGAAAATAAGCAATTAAGAACTATCGCGAAAGAAATGGATAGCCTTGCTGCAGATGCTGCTGAGGTTGATGCTGCTGTGACTAGGGGTGACATTACTAAAATGGAAGGTTACCAAACAAAAAGGAAACTTAAAGCGAGACATAATAAATTATCTAATGATATTGCTGACTTAAAGGCTAACGTTGATTTATCTCAAATTAGATCAGATGTAGCTTTAGCAATAAAACTTGGAAAAAACTCACCTAACCTTAAGGTAGTACCAGTTGAGTCAGATGCTCAAGCGGAAGCCGCAATGCAGGGTGCTACAGATGAGAAGGGTAAGCCTTACACTAAGGCACAACTAAAACAATTTGCGAAAGAATCACCTGGATTATTTTGGGAGATGGATGGAGTTGAATATATTGTTTTAAATCAAAATAAAGCAAAATCACTCAAGTTGACTACTACAGGACAACATGAGTTCCTACACAAAGTACTTAATCGAGTGCTTAAAGCAGACCCTAAATTAGCGTTAAAAATGGGAGGGGCTGTTAAAGAAACAATCAAAAAACTTGGCGAAGCTGGACTAATCAAAGGGAAAAGAAACCCTGAGACAGGTAAACTAATCCTAGAAGAAAGATTAGCTGCTTATCGAAATGAGTCTAAAAGTATACAGGCAGAGGAGCTTATGACTATACTTTCTGAATCTATAAAGAATGGTGATATTAAAATTACTGAGGAGTCTACAGGATTTTTTGGAGATGTTAAAGAATTAGTAAGAAGGTCAATGCTTGACTTTGGGGTTAAAAGAATAAACTTAGATGGTGATGGTGTTATGCAATTCATTAAGGATTACTCTAGAGAATACCAAAGAGGTAAGTTCAGTAGAGCAACTAAGAAGTTAATGAATGAAGGTAAAATGCAGGAAATACCTTCCCCTACTAAAATGAAGCAGTCTTTAGATGCTGCCGTTAAGTTGAAATGGGAAAAGCAGAATGAAGAATTCATGGGCGATTACTTAACCTCTTCTAGTTTCACTGTAAAGGGTGAGAAGTTTAACATGCTGATCACACAAGATAACGAAGCAGGTGCTACAAGTATGGGACCAGGGATAAGAGGTATTAAGAAAGGTGGTGAGGTTACTTTTAATAATATTACTGATGGTATCCCACGAAGAAGTTTATTAGGAAGATTACCCAATTCTATTAAAGTGTTTGGTATTGTAGTTAACGCTACTAAAGCTGCTATTAAAAAAGAAGGGTATGACGCAATTACTTTTACCGCAGACAGAGATGGTAGAACTTCCACATACACTGCGATAGCCTCTAAAGTAGCCCGAGATATGGGATGGAAAGTGGATGTAGACAAGACTTATACCGATCACATGTACAAGTATACAGTGTACAACCCTAAGAGGAGCGGTATAAAGCAATCTAAGGTATCTAAGCCGGATCTTTATGAGAGAACTAATAAATTATATAACGAATACAAAGATGACAAGCACACAGCCGGATTTTTAATCGGTATGGAGTGGCAAAATCAAATTGAAAAGCTAGCTAGGAAGTATAAAAACTTACCAGGTTATGCTACTAACATTGAAGATGTTGTCGCTTATGTAATGACAGCTAATCAAGGTATACCCGGTTTAGTAAATTCATACAAACCAGGGAAGAAAACAAAAGATGGTGAGAACGAAGTAAGCTTAGAAGGATACATTAACAAGTACCTACCTAATTATATTAACACAGCGTTAGGTAAGCACGGTATTGGTGAAGCTAAAGACGAAGGTGGGTTTGCTGTTAACATAGATGATGTTAAAGATGCAACTTCTTCTGATACAGCAGAGGACAGCCTTAATTTAGGTGAAAGAAAAACTAATGAGACCCAGGAAGATACCAGAAGACCTCAACTTAAGGATGTGGTTGGTATAGAAAATAACCCAGAGTTGAAGCAAGGTATTGAAAATAAGGTAGTTAAGAATATTAGTGCTTCTATTAAGTTTTTTGGTAAAGCTAAAACTAGAAATGAGAAGATCGATGCTTTCATTAAGGAGACTAGGAAAGGTATTAAAAATGATGAAAAAGCTGCGGGAGAGTTCATGAACTTCATTATGAAGCAAGGGGTTGAAAATTTCTTGGCAGATAATAAAGTTGCGTTTTTTGATAATACACAAAGAAATGACTTACAGAGAAATCCATTATTTAAGAAAGTAGTACAACAAAGATTTAAGGGTGTTTGGAAAAGTAGACAAGCGGTTACTACTAACGGTAAAACTACTTATGAATACTTAAAAGATGATGGAACTGTTTATCCTGCGAGACATCCTGATATGGACAGAGACAAGATGACAGAGACAGGTACTACTGCAGGTCACTACAAGTTTAGGAAGGTTAAAAACTTTGACCAAGTAATTAGTACTAATGAATTCGTTGATTTCTTTTATAAGGACGGTAAAAATAGACAAAAACTTAATAAAGTAAAATTGCAGGCATTAGCTTCCCAATTTTCTTCTGAAATTGGTTTAGAGTTATTTGCTGAACAATTACAGGCAGGGCAAGGCCCAATATTTGATGTTCTTTCTTCAAGAGTAGAGTTAACATCAGAAATGACACCTGATCAAGTAAAAGCAGCTAATGAACAAAAGCTGATTATTAGGGAAGGTATG
>ENA-UZWT01015810-UZWT01015810.1-metagenome-genome-assembly--contig:-Day-1-50m-contig-15810_pt1 | contig 10164 bp, 8 predicted proteins | sample MGYA00260338_ERZ794898 | MGnify/ENA metagenome assembly ERZ794898 | reverse complement strand
ATTGGCGTAGATAGCATAGAACCAAAAACACCACCGTTAGTGATTGTAAATGTGCCTCCAGTCATTTCCTGAATTGTTAACTTTCCATCTCTCGACTTCAATGCTAGCCTTCTAATTTCAGCTTCAATTTCCGCTAAGCTCATTTGCTCTGCATTTCTTAAAACAGGAACCATTAATCCTTTGGGCCCAGAAACTGCAATTCCTATATCAGCATAATCAAAGCTTACGATATGATCATCATCGATCATTGCGTTTACATCAGGGAACTGACGCAGTGCTTCGGTAACCGCTTTTGTAAAAAAAGACATGAATCCAACTCCGACTCCGTGTGTTTCTTTGAATTTTTCTTTGTACTGCTTTCTGATGTCCATGATTGGCTTCATGTCTACTTCGTTGAAAGTCGTTAACATTGCAGTTTCTTGTTTAACAGAAACTAAACGTTCAGCGATTTTTCTTCTTAAAGCTTTCATTTTTTTAGAAGACTCTTCACGGGTTCCTCCCCATCCTTGAGCAACATCACCAGCATTAAATCCTGCTGCGATATAATCCACAACATCCGATTGTAATACTCTTCCTTCTTTTCCTGATCCGTTAACCTTTGATAAATCAACTCCAGCCTCTCTTGCTAATTTTGCAGCTGTAGGACCAGCATGACCAGTAGCGTGACTTGCTTTTGCAGCAATAGGTGCGGCCTTAGGAGCGGCAGCTTTTGGTGCAGCGGCAGCAGGTGCAGGAGCACTAGCAGCAAATGGTGCAGTGTAGTTAGGATCGATTTTAGCAACGATTTCACCAACTTGAACAGTTGTACCTTCTTCAACCATTACAGTAATAACTCCTGCAGCTTCTGATGGTAAACCTAAAGTGGCTTTATCTGAATCAACTTCACAAATATCTTCATCTAGTTCAACATAGTCACCGTCTTCTTTTAACCAAGTTGCAATTTCAACTTCAGTAATAGACTCTCCCGGACTAGGAACTTTAATTTCAATGATTGGAGCATTCCCTCCGTTTGGCGTTGGCTTCCCGTCACCAGCAGCAACCGCTGATTCAGCAGCAGGTGCAGCAGCTTCTGTTACAACTTCAGTTGCTTCAGCAGCAGGTGCGGCAGCACTTGTATCAATTTTTGCGACAACCTCACCAACTTGAACAGTTTCTCCTTCTTCAACTAAGATTTCGATAGTTCCAGCTGCTTCAGATGGTAAACCTAAAGTGGCTTTATCTGAATCAACTTCACAAATATCTTCATCCAGTTCAACGTAATCTCCGTTTGACTTTAACCAAGTTGCGATTTCTACCTCTGTGATAGATTCTCCTGGGCTTGGTACTTTAATTTCAACGATTGACATCTTATATAAATTTCTATTTGTTCAACAATTATTTAGCTACAGCTGATTTTGCATGTGCAAAAACCTGGTCCCATAAGATCTTCAATCTCTTTTCATGACGCTTCTTTGACCCAGCCGCCGGAGCAGAACTTTCTAATCTTCCTATGTAATCTAATCTTACAGGGAATTTTCTTAACATGAATCCCCAAGCACCCATATTTTCTGGCTCTTCTTGTACCCAGAAATGCTTTTCAGCTTTATTGTACTTTTTCAATACCTCATTAATTTGCGTAACAGGTAGTGGATTCATTTGTTCAATTCTTACAAGAGCTACATTATCCATGCTTGAGTAATTTTCTTGCTCTGCTAAGATTTCATAATACATCTTACCAGACATGAACATTACAGTATCAATGTTCTTAACATCTTTGTTTTCAGGATCGTCAATAACTTCTTGGAAACTTCCTTCAGTTAAATCTTCTATTGTAGACACACATGCAGGATATCTTAATAACTTCTTTGGTGTGAATACCATTAATGGCTTTCGAAAATCTCTTACCATTTGCCTTCTTAATACATGGTAGAAGTTTGCAGGAGTAGTACAATTTACAATTTGAATATTTGATCCAGCCGATAACTGCAAGAATCGTTCTAACCTCGCACTTGAATGCTCTGCACCTTGTCCCTCGTATCCATGTGGCATTAACATAACCAATCCAGATTGAGTTTTCCATTTATCTTCACCAGCAACTATGAATTGGTCAATCATAATTTGAGCACCATTGTTAAAGTCTCCAAATTGTGCTTCCCAAATAGTTAACGCATTAGGGTTAGTTAATGAATAACCATATTCATAACCTAAAACTCCATACTCAGAAAGTAGTGAATTATATATCCAAATTTTCCCACCTTTATCAGATGGGATATTATTTAAAGGAATATATTTAGTTTCATCGTTTTCAGTTTTTAAAACTGCATGACGGTGAGAAAAAGTACCTCTTTGAACATCCTGTCCTGTAAAACGGATAGTATTTCCTTCATTTATTAAAGTTCCATAAGCTAATAGCTCAGCCATACCCCAATCCAACTTATTAGAATCGGTTATCATTGCTTCACGCTTAGCGAATTCTTTTTCCACTTTTCTAATGAATTTCAAATCTTTAGGCTGAGTATAAATTGCTTTCGCAACTTTTAATAACGCCTCCTTAGCAACACCTGTTTCTGGGGATTTGATAAAATCTTCATCCGTTCCATATCGGTAATCTTCCCAATATTCCTTGAGGAAAGAAGTGACTGTAGCTTTTGTAATTTGCTTTGATTCCAAAATACGAGCCTGTAGCTCATCTTGGAATTCTTTTTCCATTTCTTTCGCCATTTGCTGCTCTAACACACCTTCAGACATTAGTTTTTCTACATAGATCTTTCTTGGATCTGGATGCTTTGAAATGGCTTTATATAATAATGGCTGAGTATATCTTGGTTCATCACCCTCATTGTGTCCGTGCTTACGGTAACACAATAAATCGATAAAAACATCTTTACCGTACTTCTGGCGGTATTCCATTGCTAAGTTAATAGTGTGTGCTAAAGCTTCAGCGTCATCACCGTTAACATGAAATACAGGAGATAAAGTCACCTTACCAATATCAGTACAATAAGTTGATGATCGAGCATCACGGTAATTTGTAGTAAACCCTACTTGGTTGTTAATTACAATGTGAATTGTTCCTCCAGTTTTATAACCCTTTAATTGAGCCATTTGGATTACTTCGTATACAATTCCCTGACCAGCGATTGCTGCATCACCATGAATCATAACCGGACAAACTTTCTTGCCGTCGTTTGCGTATTCTTTATCGAGTTTTGCCCTTGCAATACCTAAAACAACAGGGTCAACCGCCTCTAAATGAGAAGGGTTTGGAGCTAAAGTCATTTTAATATCCTTACCAGCATCAGTTTTGATACCACAAGTATACCCTAAATGATACTTAACATCTCCGTCAAAACCTAATGGCTCATCCTCAAAATCTTTACCTTCAATTTCTGAAAATATCTCCTTATAAGTTTTATAAAAAATATTAGCCAGTACATTCAATCTTCCACGGTGTGCCATTCCGAAAATAAATTCGTCAACACCTAACTCAGCACCTTTTTCAACGATAGAATCTAAAGCTGGAATTAAAACCTCAGCTCCTTGTAAAGAAAAACGTTTTTGACCAACATATTTCTTGTCTAAAAATTGTTCGAAAACAACCGCTTGATTCAGCTTTTTTAAGATTTGTTGCTTTTGCGGAAGAGAGAATTGAGTCCTGTTTTTTCCTGATTCAATTTTACCTCTCAACCATTCTACTTCCTCAGGCTTTCTAATATAAGTATATTCAACCCCAATACTTTCACAGTAAATAGCCTCAAGATGCGCAATAATATCTTTTAACTTCGCTGCTCCAATTCCAATTTGAGATCCCGCTTGGTATACTGATTCTAAGTCGGTTTTTTCTAAACCAAAGTTTTCAATATCCATTGTTGGAGAATACTTACGACGTTCTCTAACTGGGTTTGTATCCGTAAATAAGTGACCACATTTTCTGTAAGAGCCAATTAACTCAAGAACTTTAAATTCTTTCAGAACATTCTCTGGAACATCACTGTCAAAATTCTCTTTTGCAAAATCAAAACCTGCAAAAAATTGCTGCCAAGTCTCGTCTACCTGATTTGGGTCTTGAAGAAACTGCTCGTATAACGCTGATACTGCGTTTACGTCTGCATTACCTACAAATGTAAATTTGTCCATTTTGAATTATTTCGATTCAACTCGCAAATCTAAGATATTTCCGCCACTCTATTCAACAGTTTTAAACAAGAATTGGGGAAAAAGTTGATTTTTAAAAACTAGTCCGATTTAGATCTGTATCGAAAGTGTGCTACAGAAAGTATAAGAGCAACCGTGCCAATAGCCGAAAAGACAGTAAACATAGCGATTATACTACTTACCAATGAACTCCTTACATTTCTTGTCACGACATCAACATTCGTTGGGAAATTAATACTTAAAAACTCAAATTCAATAAGTGATTTTACATCAAATAACCAAATAATTAATCCAAGGGTGGAAATAATTACAATCACAGCAGACAGCATTATATAGTAATGGTTGAGCCGAGAGCTTGTAAAACTCCAAAAACGATATATCGCAAAATATAAATTTGCTAAACCTCCAATTAAAAAAACTAAAACGGGGGTTTTATTATTGAAATTTGAACCTGTAATTAATTCGAACTTCTTACCAAAATCAGTTGCACCTAGATGGGATACAAATGCCAATGCACCCGCAAAAAACACAAAGAACACGATAATATTGTATGAAATATTTGATTTTTTCAACAAATTTCTTTTAAAACTAACCAATGGTACGCAGATACACCACATTGGTTACCAAGTAAATAAAGCAGATGGACTGACGGAGATGTTAGTTTTTGACGGCTTTAAAAATAAGGGCTGATAAGCCAGCACCTAAAACAGGAGATAGAATGTAAACGGTAAAAAAGCTGAACGATGGTTTAGGAAAAGACACAGCACCCCATTGGAGAAAATAAGCAGCGAGTCTTGGTCCGAAATCTCGTGCTGGATTCATCCCACATTGTGTAAAAGGTGCAATTAGTATTATTAGTCCTGCAACAGATAAGCCGATTAAAATTGGCGCAAATTTCTGAGTGCTTTTTAAGGTAGTTACAATTAGAATGGATAACATTAAAAGAAACGTTCCAACAGTTTCAAATAAACACGCTTCTAAAACAGATACTTTCCCTTCTAAATCCTTATATCCTGGGTTAGGAAAAAATTCTCCAAAAATAGATGCAGTAGCCACGCTAGGTTCTCCTACAGGAAGATCAAACAAAATAATATCTGTATGAAAAGTTAAAAACACAAAAACTCCAGCTGTAAATCCTCCTAAAAACTGAACCAAAAAATAACTTAAAAGCTCTTTTAAGCTTATTCTTTTTAGCAAATAAAACCCAAAAGAAACCGCAGGATTAAGATGCGCGCTTGAGTATCCCTTTGATAAATAAATTGCTAAAGTAACCCCCAAACCCCAAATTAAAGCAATGGGTACGATAGACGAAAACGAACTATATAAAACAGCAATAGCCACAGTACTACAACCTATGAACGTTAAACATAGTGTCCCTACAAATTCTCCTAATAACTTCTTCATACTATTTTGTGCTCCCGTAAAGTCGTGCTTTTTGAATCGCCTTCTCTATTTTCTCTTTACTTAGCTCACTTTGTAAAAGTAAAGGAATTCCTTTTTTTGACAACATCTTTGCTAAATATAATTGTTCATATTGCCCAGGTGTTGGAATAGTTATAAAGCTCTTTTTCATTACACTGTAATCCATCAAACTACTATACCCTGATCTTCCAATAACAAATTTAGCAGTTAACAAATCTTTATAAAACTCGTTTGTTTCAGCATGACTTTTAATGGTTAGGTTTCCTGTTCTTATTGTTTTTCGCAAGTTAACCTCTCCAGTGTATAATACCGTTATATATTGTAACTCTTTAAAAATTTGTTGAAGTTTATTTACCAAAATTGTCTTTTGCGGCTCTGGACCTGAAACAATAACAAGCACATCAATCTCCTGACCTTTTGTTTGATTTAAGTTTTTAAATCTTGATAATAAACCAATTTCCTTAACTGGTTTATTAATCTCGTGTGGAATTGGATTGGTTAATTCTCCAGATAGTTCTGCATTTGTATCAGGAACCCATACTTCGGCAAATCTATTCAACCATTTATGGTTTTGCCAATTAACGACTTTATTACCAAATGGTACTTTGATGTTTAATTGATGTGTTATAATAATCGATTTGACAGAGTCGCTAAAAAGTCCGTACCTATTGTCACTAATAATTAAATCAAATTCATTTTTGCTTAAGTAGTCGTCTAAAAACTTTTTCTCTGCGGCAACAGCTCGTTTGGTTCTTAGTGCATTAAATAGCATTTGTAGCACACCTGCCCCTTTACCATACTTGATCTTATAACTCGGAAGACTAACTATTTTTAAAAAAGGAAATTCGGTAGATAGAAATTTGGCAGCTACTCCATCACTAGCTAAAACGACCTCATGACCGGCAAGGACATAACTATTAATAAGTTCCCAGCTTCTAGTTGCGTGACCCAGTCCCCAATTTAAAACTCCAAATAATATTTTTTTCTTCTCTTCCAATGGTAGTTCAAATTTATACTTATATTTTTATTCTTCCATTTGAAAACATAATATATGAATTTCATTATTACAGGCGGAAGTCGCGGATTAGGTTTTGAGATTGCTAAAATGGCCAAATCTTTCAACGGTAAAATTGTCTTGATAGCAAAAGACCAAGACAGACTGAATGAAGCAAAAGCAGAACTTGCTTACAAAAATGTAACCACTTATAGTTGTGATTTTTCCATTCCTCAAGAAATTGAAAAACTAATTACACAACTAAAAAAAGATTTCAAATCTGTTGATGTATTGATTAACAATGTGGGTTCATTTGAAGTAGGTGATTTATGCACCACTAAAATTAAACAGGTCGAAAAACTATTAAACGTAAATTTCAAAGCTACATTTAACATTACGCAGGCTTATTTAAATGACTTTAAGAATCAACAATCGGGGTCAATAATAAATATTGGGTCAATCGTTACCGAGCAACCAAGAAAAGATATTGCAGCCTATACTATTTCAAAATTTGCGCTTCAAGGTTATACAAAATTACTTTGCGACGAATTAAAAGACTTTGGCGTTAAGGTTACCGAAGTAATTCCTGGATCAATAAATACCTCATCTTGGGATGGTATTGATGCTCCAAAACAAGACTTTGTGCAACCAGCCGACATTGTAAATACAATTAAAATGGTTATCAATTCATCAAAAGGCGCTAATTTTGAGCAAATAATTGTTCGTCCAATTAATCGAAAATTTTAATATGAGTAAGGGGAAATTAGAAAAATTCGCAATGGTTAGTAATTATGCTAACTGCATTGAGCCAACGATGGATGAAGCCAGGCTAGGTGCGATTCCATTAAAAGGTAAGTGGCATAAAGACTTTTTTAAAAACGACAATCCTCTTACTGTTGAGTTAGCTTGTGGTGGTGGTGAATACACTGTCGGAATGGCAGAAATGTATCCTGAAAGGAACTTTATCGGGATTGATATTAAAGGAAATCGAATTTGGAAAGGTGCTACGAAAGCGATTGAAAAAAACTTAACAAACGTTGGCTTTTTAAGAACTCGTATTGATTTTATTATCAACTGTTTTGCCGAAGGTGAAGTGGATGAACTTTGGATTACTTTTCCAGACCCTCAACCGAATAAGAATCGTCGGAGAAAAAGATTAACAAACAAACTTTTCCTTGGTAGGTATAAGCAAGTACTTAAACCTGGTGGTAAATTAAGATTGAAAACTGATAGTGATTTCTTTTATGAATTCACAAGAGAAGTAATAAAAGAAGAAGGACTTGAACTTTCTTTCGAATGCGATGATATTTACGTAAAATATACACCTGAAAATTCAGAAACTAAATTAGGTAAAGAACTAGCCCTGAAAACATTTTATGAAAAAATGTGGCTAGAAGAAGGTAAAACCATTAAATACATTGAGTATTTTTTAGATAAATTATCTTAATAAGTTCTTATAATAATCCTTACCAATAATATTAAACTAACAATGAATAAGGATTACTATGATGATTCTAAACCCGACTTTTTCAAACAGGTTTTTCAAGTGGCTGCCCAAATACCTTTTGGAAGGGTAACCTCATATGGAGCGATTGCAAAATACTTAAGTGCTGCAAAAAGCAGTAGAATAGTTGGTTTCGCTATGAATGCCTCACATAGCTTAAAAAACAACCTCCCTGCACATCGTGTAGTTAATCGGAACGGTCTTCTCACTGGAAAAAATCATTTCAATACGCCAACCGAAATGGAGAACAAATTAAAAAATGAAGGAATTCTAATTATCAATGATCAAATTCAAGATTTCGAAAATGTCTTTTGGGACCCTAAAGAATTAGATTATTAATGCTTTTTTTTGTTGAAAAATTAAGTAGACAAGCCTAATCAACAAATAAAAATAATTTCTAATGTAACCATTGAGAATTTCACCCAATTAGAAAACGACAACTACAAAAACCATTTGATTGATAAATAATTAACTTGTATTAAAAAGAAAAAAGAACAGCTTATTTAGGTTAAAAAAACCTTTAAAACTCACCACACTGACTATTTATAAGATAATCTTTAACTAATTTTATATCATCAAAATTAGCAAGTCCAATCATCATTTTCGAAACTGCGGCTTCGAGTGTTAAATCCCGCCCTGAGATTACATTTAATTCAAGTAATATGGAACTTGCTTCATATCTACTAATATCTAACTCACCTTTTAAGCACTGAGAAATAGCCATCACAATCACACCTCTTTCAATAGCGAGTTTGAGTGCTTTGTAAAAAGAAGAACGCTGCTCCTTATTAAAGGATACCGTACCTGTCCCAAACACTTCTAAAACCAATCCTTGCAATTTAGGTTGCTCTAACATTGGAGTGTACAAGTCAAAGTTCATGCCTGGGAACAGTTTAATTGAAGCTACATTTTGACTTACTTCCTTAAAAAAAGACACTTTGTTTTTTGACCTAAAAACTTGGTTTAAATTATATTTAATATTCACTCCTGCAGTTGCTAAAACAGGGAAATTAGGAGAATCAAAAGCATCAAAATTTTCGACATTTTTTTTCGTACTTCTTACACCTCGGTAAAGATTATTGTCGAATAAAATAGAAACCTCTGGTACTTTTTGGGAGGCAGAAATCTCAATAGCCGTAATCAAGTTATCGCGCGCATCACTCCTAACTTCACTAATCGGAAGTTGAGACCCCGTAAAAACAACAGCCTTATCTAAACCATTTAATAAAAAGCCCAATGCACTTGCCGAGTAAGCCATAGTGTCTGTTCCATGAAGTACCACAAAACCATCAAATTCAACATATCGTGATTTTATAATGCTCACCAATTTTAACCATTCCTTAGGACCAATTGCCGAGGAATCTAACGGTTTCTCAAACGATTCTATCGTAATATGAACAGAAAGTTGATGAATACGAGGAATATATTTCAATAAATTACCCACCGAAAACGGAACGTATTGACCCTCCTCCGATTTCATCATCCCAATTGTACCCCCAGTGTAAATAAGAAGAGTTTTAGATTTTCTCATCATGAGCTATTACGCTTATATTTTAAAAATGTTATTTCATTTTACAGATTTAGATTACTCTACTATAAGTCTAGGAATACAGAAGAATTCACTGGTTCAATAACACTTAAAGAATACAGTAATAAGACCATTAAAACAGGTATTAAAGACGCTTTTAAAAATAGCATTAAAAAAGATAAAGAGTAAGTTTTTTCAAGTTTTGAACTGGATACTAGGGATATTTTTAAATATGAATTAACGCTACACAAATAAGACTATTTACTAAAAGAAAGAATTAACTCCGAAATAAAAATTGAGCGTAATAAAATCAGTATTGCTCACTGCTGCTTAATTCATTTACTAACTCAGCTAAGCCTTCAACTGCTCCAGCTTTTATTACAGTAATGTTCTCAACTCCGTTTACTGTTACGTCAGCAGGATCAACAATATAAACTTTAGTCCCTTCTTTGATTAAGTCAACTAACCCTGCTGCAGGGTAAATATTTAAAGATGTTCCTACAATAATTAACACATCTGCCTTTCTTATATTTTCTTCAGCAAGCATAATATTTGGCACAGCTTCTCCAAACCACACTATGT
>ENA-UZWT01018134-UZWT01018134.1-metagenome-genome-assembly--contig:-Day-1-50m-contig-18134_pt1 | contig 10181 bp, 14 predicted proteins | sample MGYA00260338_ERZ794898 | MGnify/ENA metagenome assembly ERZ794898 | reverse complement strand
TATACAAAGTACAACATACGAACATTACAATAGCTAAAAAGAAATCAAAACAAAAAATTGGTGGGTTATTGAATGATATTAAAAACCTACTAACTGATGAAGGCTTAAACAAACATCAAAAGATGGTAGATAGAATTACAGAACAACTTAACACTTATTAATATGGAAACAATAATAACATTTATATATGGAATTTTAACTTGTGGAGTTGTGGGAGCAGTTGTATATGGAATTTATCAAATTAGAGAAGTAGTGGAAGATGCTGATGATTTACAAGATGAACTTAGTGACCTACAATCAAAGTATAATGTATTGGAAAGAGATTTTAAAAACAAAATAGATGTTGTTTCTGATAAAATAATTCAACTAGATAATAAACTAGATACCGTATACAACCAAGCATCCGATGAAATAGGAGAAAGATTTGAAGAAATAGAAGATGAATTGAATCAATTACAAATTAAAGAATAAATTATGATTATATTAGCAGTAGTACTTTTATCTATCTCATGTATCTTGTTAGCAAGAGGGGTATATAAATTACAAAAAAAAGTAAAAGATTTACACAATGAAACTAACAATAGGGTTTCACAATACTATATTGAAACAAACAATAAGTTTGAAAGAGATGTTAATGAATTAAATTATTTGGTAAGAGAGATAGAATCTGAAATAAAATCAGATACTAAGAAAAAATTAGAAAAGTTAACGGAACAAATTATAAAAAAGATTCCAATAACTAATGATAAGTTATTAAAAGAAGTTCAGCAAATGAGAGATGATTTCTTTGCATTAAGACAAAACTTTTAATATGATAGGAGAAGTGTCAGAGTGGTCGAATGTGCTTGACTTGAAATCAAGTGTACTGCAAGGTACCGGGGGTTCGAATCCCTCCTTCTCCGCAATAAAGGATTGCCGATGTAGCTCAGCTGGCTAGAGCAGCTGATTTGTAATCAGCAGGTCGTGGGTTCGAGTCCCTCCATCGGCTCAAAATAAAACAAAATGATATTTCCCTCTAATAAGAGAAAGGCTAGATATATTAATGATAAACTATATATTGTTCATGGTGTAATTCCAATTGATAGAGTTAAGAATCCTACTATGATTAAAGAATGGTTAGGAGTTGATACGGCATTTAAAGTTCAACGAGAAGGAGCATATTGGTTTTGTGAGTTAGTAGAAGAACCCCAATGGGAAGAGATAATTTAAATACTTATATATTATGAGATGGGTAGAATACTTTAGAACATTGGCTCACACAGTCAAACTTAAATCAAAAGATACTAGTACACAAATTGGTGCTATTATAGTTGGGGTAGATAAAGAAATTGTATCTACTGGTTATAATTCATTTCCACGAGGATTGAAAGATGAGGTTAAATCAAGACAAGAAAGACCTGAAAAGTATTATTGGTTTGAACATGGTGAACGAAATGCAATATACAATGCAGCAAGAATAGGAGTATCAACGAAAGGTTGTACTATGTATCTATCTTGTGGAATTCCATGTGTAGATTGTACACGAGGAATTATCAATGCAGGTATCACGAGAATCTTTTGTGAACGAGGTGTTACTACTAAAGGAAAACATTGGGAAGAGAACTATAATAGAAGTTGGGATATGTTAGAAGAAGCTGGTATTGATGTTCAATTTTATGATGATGAATACGGTGGATTGTAACACTAAAGATAAATTCCCAAACATACTATTTATAATTATACACTCACTTACTACCACAAATACAACCACACAAAATGCAAAAATCTAAACTACAAGAATCAACTAAAGAGATAATAAAACAAATTATCGATTTAAAATCTACAAAACCACAAACACAGGATATAAAAAAGAAAATCCAAAAGTTACAACAACGTTTAGAAGATGTATCATGAGTAGAGAAAAGGAAGTTGAAGAACTATTGTATATTTCTCACCAAGAGGGAATACATACTGAAGTAATGACTCTTGCACGTGAACTTCTAAATACTGAAGAATATAAATATAAACGTGTTGAGGCCTATTCACAGGCATATAAAACTATATCTTCTAGAGTATAAATTCTAAACCTAGATATTTATACATGTATGGCAATTAGAGAATCATTTGGTCCTGATGGACAAAGTAGTAGATTAAATAGAAGTAGTTTCTTACGACCTCGGAGAAACAGAGGAAAGCGTACTGTCCAACAACCTCAACCAAGACCATCAATTCCACCTAGACAAGAGATAACTCCACCAAGACCTGATAGGGTTGAAATGGATATACCAGATTCTATAGCAAATATATCTTTAGGATCAAAGGAACAAGCTCCATTAGAACAAATACAACAAGTTTCTCCTTCAATTACAAATCCAATAGAAAACAATTTTACTGCTGGTGCACCATCCAGTATCGCAGTTTCAGTAGACCCAAATAATCCATACTTAAAATATGTAAGAAATCCATACCCAAGTCAACTTGGTGATAATCCTATGGGTAATTACTCACGAAAAAATGGTTCGGTGGAATTTAAAGGAAAATATGAAGAGAACGTTCTTACATTTAAAGAATATCCATTAACTGGTATTACACAAACTGAAGGTTCATATAATTTTATAATTCAATTTATGGATGGAACAAAATATACATCAGGTGTATTTTTACAAGAATTGGAACTTGAACTCAGTATCGGTAACCCATACAGAACAATAAATACCGTAGCTACAGTTAAGGTTGATGATACACTATTAAGTACATATGAATCATTGAAGAAATTTAAACTTGGTGAAGATTATGCTGAAATGAATGTATCGGATAATATAAACACAAAGGATGAAATCATTAAACACATAGATTGGTTAGTGGGTTCTGGTGCTGAGTTACGTGATGTAACTGAAATGGGAGCATTTACACACAATCCAACAGATGATATAGGATTTGCATTTCAACCAGAAATAGATGGTGAAGACCCAACAACTCAGACACCAGAATCAGATATTGGTGTTGTTATTGGTGAAACTGTAGATCCAGTAGTTACTTCAGATACAACACCAACAGATACACCTGTAGTAAACGATGTATTTCCACCATTCGGTGTACCCGGTGTGAGACCAAATGAATTGAGAACATATACTGGTAATGGTAAGAAGTATAGATGGGATTCGAAAAGACGTGGGATATTTGGAAGAAGAGGAACGGATAATGGAACATGGATATGTATAGGAAATACTGCACCAACACAAAGTACAACAACTCCAATTGTAATACCAAACTTTACTTTACCAAATAGGGGATTTGGTAACATTGGTAATATACCATCTGGAAATTCATATAGTGGAGGAAAGATAATATGTGGTGAACTATATAGACAAGGATTCTTATCAGAAGAAGTATGGGAAGCTGACCAGAGGTTTGGTAGGGAATTATTTAAAACAAACCCCCGTATATCTTTAGGATATGTATTTTGGGCAAGAGAGGTTGTTAAGTATATGAAAAATAATCCTAATCATACAAAGTATTTGTACAGAATATGCAAACCATGGACAGAGCACATGGCTTATAAAATGGGTATATCTAAAAAAAGAAATATAGTAGGAAACATCACACAAAAAATCGGATATGTTTATTCTCTGATAGTTTACAATTATTATCAATTAAAATGGGGAAGAAATAGATTAACGATATGATAGGAGATGCACATAGAACAGTTTCGTGGGAAAGATATTTACTACCAACCGATGAGCCACGGATAAATAATTTTTTAGAATCTAGAGGAAATCAGGTATTTTTTCAAATATCTACCGCAATAAATAATGCAGTAGCTGACAACAGAACATCTGTAGTTATTTTAATTCACCCCAATATAAAAAATGTTATAGAGATAAAAAAGAAAGATTTTATTACTGTTTTAAATAGAGCAAATGAGTGGTTCGTTTCAAAAGAAAAATACGAAGTATGTTCTGTAATTAGTGGTTATAAAGAAAATCTATTAAACAAAACTTCTAAGATAAAAGGCAATAAGAGGATTCAAAGTTTAATTTAACCATATTTATATACAATATAGGAATACATAACACATAGGAAACAACAACATGAAGGGAACATTATTTTCAGCTGATTTTATTAAAGATGCAGATGCAAATTTAAGATTATTAGAATTAAATACTGATAGTGGATTTATATCTAATACATTATCAAGTAGATTTGATTTCGCAGATTTTATATCAATACTACAAAGTAACAACATTACTGAATTGGTACTTGTATATAAGAATTTTCAAAAAGAATTTATAGAGGTACTTAAAACTACAATCGAAAATGATGCTACATTTATTACAACAGTAACTGAGCAAGAAGAAGATGATGATACAATCTACCCATCAGTAGTAACCGATTCATCTGAAAAGTTTATCTTAAGATTGGCATATGATGAAAATGCATTATTAGATTCAACCTATTGTAAGGATAGATCAAACCTACAGAAATTATTTTATGATAACTCTGCAACAGGTTCTATACCTGAGTTTTATTATAGTGGTAGTGAATATGAAATAAACACATTAACAAGTACCATTAATGACCACGCAACATTACCTGATTTTGTTGTAAAACCAAAAACTGAACAACATTCTGCTCTTACATTTTATAACATAGGTGGAACTGAATCATCTTCAGCTGAAAGAACCACACGATTAACATCTAATTCTTATATTGATTATGGTGTAAATACAATTGAGAAATTCCATTATAATCTAAATGAATTGAATACCAACAATAAAATGGGTGGTTATCGAGTTGTGGGTATTGTATATGGAGATAATCTTGATTATGTAAATCTTGGAGAATGGAAGGTTGAATCTTTCTTCGAAATACCAACAGTTAGTGAAATTAACTATGTTACAAATAATGAAGGTGTACCAATGGTAATAGAAGATTTTACAACAACACTTGATTCAACAAGCTTCTCTGGTGATTCAACTACCACACAGAGCTCTGTTGCTGGTAGGGGATGTATGGAAGTAGTAACTATTAGTGAACAGAGCCCGTGGCAATGTGGACAACTTTCTTTTCAGAATGGAGAATTGGATTTAACAACTAGTAATAAAGTTGTTCAAGTTGAAGTTTATTCAACTGTAGCTACGTGGATATTGGCAAAAGTAATCCAACCACTAGATGGAGGTGCAGAATCAGCAACTCATGCAAGTCATGGTGGTACAGGATGGGAAACACTAGATTTTGATTTTGGTGCACCCCAAGATAATACCGAAGAAGCAAATGATGTATATTTTAGGATAGGATTTTTTCCACTTTGGAATGGTAGTGGATTTGATTCTTCTACAGTCACTACAACATATTATTCAACCATAACTGCTATTCGATATAATAATAAAGCTTCATCAGATAATTTTATTAAGGCATACGAGGATAAGCATTATTTTCAACTTACATCAAATTTCTTAAGAACTCTATCTAACGATGGTTTATTTGCAAATACTAGTATATTGAATGTAGATAATACATCTGCAAAGGTTCAAACCTATAATATTGGGGATACTGTGAAATCTATTTTTATAAATGGGTTGCCTGATGGAGACTCAAATTCAATATATAGTACGTGGACTTCTAGTGGAAATGAACTTCCTTCTGGTTCATATGTTACATCTTCTAATATCGAAAGTGTAGATGAATCCACTTCTATGTTAGAATATGGGGTTGTTGGAGAACTAAAGTTAACCGAAGATGAAGCATTATACACATCAGTATCAAAAAACTTCTTGGTATATAACACAGGTTCAGATGAAATGAGTTTTGAACAACAATATAAAATAAATCCTAATGAACATTTCTTGGTTAATCCAAGTGGTAGTTTAATTCCAATTCTATCAAATAAAATAGTTGTACTTGATGATGGCTTTACGGATAGTACGTATCAAATTGATATTGAAACAACCGATGCATACTTTGTAAGTTCTTCCCTTTCACCAATTATTGTTCACAACTGTTTTGTGGCAGGAACTTTAGTTAAATTATTAGATGGAAGTGATGTTGTAATTGAGGAAATTAAAATTGGTGATGAGATATTAACATATAATGAAGAACTTGGTAAAAATGAAAAGGGTATTGTTGGTGATTTAAAGAAACATACTGTAGATTCTGTAATTAGATTAACATTGGATAATGAAAATATAATATTAACAACATCGGAACATCCATTTTATGTAGAAGGTAAGTGGATTAATGCTAGTAAACTACAACCACTAGATATTTGTTTAAAAGCAGATGGAAGTGAATCTATTATATCAACAGTTGAGGTATTGGAAGAATCTCATGAAGTATTTAATTTATTAAACGTTGAACCAACTCATACATTTTATGTAAACGGAATTCTTGTTCATAACAAACTGCAATTTACGTGTTTTGCCGCTGGTACTGAAATATCATTAGCTAATGGTGATACAAAAAATATAGAAGATATTGTTGAAGGAGATGAGGTACTCGGTTGGGATGGTGAGTCAATACAATCAGCAGCTGTAACCGCAGTAGACCACAGACATACAGTTGGTTCTCATGCTGATGCTTGTAAAACTCTAGGAGATGAACCATCACTATATACAATCAACGATACTGGTATTGAGTTTACACCAGAACACCCATTCCTTACAAAAGATGGTTGGAAATCGTTAGTACCAAGTTCTAATCAAGAACCTTACAAATCTCAACAAGAACCAAAGGTTTTAAATATTGGAGATGAAATTAATAAAGATGGTGAGTGGATTGTTATAGAAGATATTAGAGTAGTACGCTCGGATGAGGATGAGAAGGTTTATAACATTACAGTAGATAGATTACACTCATATATAGCAAACGGAATAATCGTACATAATAAATAAGGATAAGAAACTATGGCAAATATCAAAAACGTATATAAAGAATTAAGTACTCAAGAAGCTAACACTAGAGCTAGTTACACATTAACATCAGAAGAAAGTGAAGAAGCAACCACAATAATTACAAACTTTTTAAGCTACTTTAAAACGAAACATACATAGATTAATATTTAATAACAGAACAAATGAGTTCTAAAATATGGTTTCAACATAATGTATCTGATAAAATAAAGTTTACTAAAAGAAAACCTCTATCTATTATTAACATAAATGATGGTAATTTTTTAGAAAACACATCTTATATAGATACCACGATTAATACATTCAATTCCGAAATACAATGGGATGGTATGTGGAATCGTGTTACGGCTCATGAAAGAGTAAAACAGAATCACACCCTTTTTATTTTATTAGAAAATAATACTCCGATTGGACACCTTTGGTATGACTCGGATTATGTCTATAATGTATATGTATCAAAAGAAAGACAAGATGGGGATGCTTCTTGGTTTGTACAAGAAACAATGTTGTTAATGAATAAAGAACACTCCATAAATACGTTTAGATTATATGTAGATGAATGGAATGATAGAGCAAAGGGCTTTTTTGAAAAAATAGGTTATACTAAAAATGAACTTTTAACAAAATAAGAATGGCAGAGAATATCACAAAAAAACCACCAAGAGGAAAGATTAAATTTAATATTACACTATCCGATGAACAGAAGGAGGCTAAATCAAATATTTTAAATCATCCATATAATTTTATCATGGGAAAGGCAGGTAGTGGTAAAACGTTACTTGCAGTTCAAGTTGCATTGGATATGTTCTTTACACGACAAGTAAATAAAATTGTAATAACAAGACCAACTGTATCAAATGAAGATAATGGATATTTACCAGGTTCTTTAAATGAAAAGATGGAGCCCTGGTTAGTTCCAATTCGTTCTAACATGAGAAAGGTTTATAACAAACCAGCTATACTAGAGAAAATGGAGAATGATGAAAATATTGAATTAGTATCTCTATCACATTTTAGAGGAAGGACATTTGAAAACTCTTGTGTGATTATAGATGAATTTCAAAACCTAACTAAACAACAACTAGGTATGGTATTGGGTAGATTGGGTAAAGGTTCTACTATGATACTTTGTGGAGACCCTCAACAAATTGATTTAAAATTTGGTAATGATTCTGCTATACACGATGTACCAAAATTAAAACCATCGGTATTTGTACATCAGGTATCTCTTTTAGATAACCATAGACATGAAGCTCTGAATGAGTTACTCAAACTATTAAGTGAATATTAATTAATTAGATATGGGATTGATTGTAGTTTCTGGTCCAAGAACTGGTAGTACAAATTTAATGTATAGTTTGGCAAGTTCATATTCAATTCCATATATATTTGAACCGGATATCCTAACTGATTTTGAATATTCTAATTATAAAGATAACGTAGTTAAATATGTTCCATTAGCAGATTATAATTTAGATTACTATAACAGATTAATAGAAATAATAAAACAGTTTGATGTTATAATTTTACTTGATAGAAAAAATAAAGAAGAACAGAGTGAATCTTTTTATTCTTTAAAAAATTATGGTACTTTTTATAAAAAATGGGGTCATCAATATATTGATAAGATATCGGAACAATACAAAGATATTTTAAGAGATATAAAAATCCAATCAGAAGTATTACTAAAATTATCAGAAGATTTGAATTTGGAAATAGATTATTATGAAGATTTATTTAATAATAAAACTCTAACCGATATAACTATAGGACTTGATACAAAATATTTAAACAATAAATATAAATTAAGACAAACCACGATGACGATAATATAATAATCTATGAATAAAAAGGATTACATATGTGCTGTACCATTTACCTCAATGGAGATACATGACCGTGCAAGGTTCTTGTGTTGTGCTTCTTGGTTAAAAAAATACTTACCAGAAAACTCATCACCAGTTGATGCTTGGAATTCTACAGAAGCAAATGATATTAGAGATTCTATTTTAGATGGTTCATATAAATATTGTGATTCACTACAATGTCCAATGTTACATCAACTTGAAACAGTTGGTTCTGTTGGAAAAATTAAACCACTATATCATAAAAATAACATACCATCACGATTACAATCTAAACTAGATGAGTATAAAAACGGAACATTAACACCTACTATAATTCAATTTTCCTTTGATAGAACCTGTAATTTAGCATGTCCATCCTGTAGGGTGGAGTTATTTACGGCAAGTAAAAAAAAGATTACAGAAGTAGAAGCAACTATTCAAGAAATAGAGGATTCATATGGAAAAACTACAACTACCTTATATATTACAGGAAGTGGAGATCCATTCATATCGGTTGGATTTAGAAACTTTTTAAGAAATTTTGATAAAACCAAATGGCCAAAATTAAATAATATACACTTACATACAAATGCAACTAAGTGGAATAAAAAGATGTGGGATTCTATGCCTAACATACACAGATATGTTAAGAGTTGTGAGATATCAATTGATGCCGCTACGAAAGATACGTATGAACACAAAACCAGATTGGGTGGTAATTGGGATGAATTAATAGAAAATTTAAAATTCATATCAACCATACCGAATTTAGTTAGAATTAAACCATCATTTGTAGTTCAGCAAAAAAACTATAAAGAAATGAAAATGTTTTATGATTTAATGGTATCTATATTTGCAACAACATCAGATTTAGCTATTTTTTATGGAAAGATTACTAATTGGGGTACATTCTCAGATGAGGTATTTCAGAAACAAAAAGTTTGGGATACCAATCATTCAGAATTTGATGAGTTTGTGAAAGAAGTAAATAGAACATTACCGAACCAGAAAGCATGGAGTAACTTACAAGAATTCATAACTCCTTCTAAAAAATTAATCTAATTAAGAGTTCCTTTATGGATGCTACCTTAGAGGTGAAAGTTCCCCCACATTTTTAATTAAGTGATGGGGGAATTTTAATTTAAAATAAACACGAAAAAGCTTGTATAATCCAAATAAAAGTCGTATATTACTTATGTAATAAGAAATGATAATTAAACCGTTAAACATCGTAAAATATGAAAAGTAAATTTGAAATTTGGATTGAGAAAGTTAATAATGAAAGAAAAGTATATTGGGAAGATAACTTCTCATATAAAGAATATGAGCCATTAAAAGTTACCAAGGGTAATAAATATATGAAAGTTATGGATGGTACTACTGTTTGGGCATTCATCTCTATGGTAGATGGTTTATTAAAAAACTCACCAATTAAGAAGGGAGATTT
>ENA-UZWT01001333-UZWT01001333.1-metagenome-genome-assembly--contig:-Day-1-50m-contig-1333_pt1 | contig 10216 bp, 8 predicted proteins | sample MGYA00260338_ERZ794898 | MGnify/ENA metagenome assembly ERZ794898 | reverse complement strand
ATTGACCTAGAGATGCTCAGGGATGCCAACATGGGATTCAGTGATGTCTTACTAGGCGACAACGTTCTCCGTAGCATGATACCAGCCCTCCGAGGACTCAGCGTATCAGAGAGCGAACGCACTCCAGAACAGAAGCAAGCCATCAAGACTTGGGAAGGTTATGGTTTTGACAGTGTGGAAGATTATTACAAACTAGAGGAAGCACAAGAGACGCTTAGAAACATCGCTAACAGATAAATTATATGGGACTATTTGATAACCTAGAAGTCGCTCCAGAAACACCTGAAGAAGACGTTGTATTACAGCCTAAAGGTGAGTCCTTAGAGACACCTACAGTCGAACCAGAGACACCCGAAGAAGCACTATTTGTTGCTCGGAGCGTTCGTGAGGAGATTGCAGAAGAAGAAGGGATGCGTCTTGGTAATCCTGTAGACTTCGCGGAGCAGTTTAATAACACCATTATAAGCGCGGCGGGCGCTCCCGTGGATGTTATGACGTGGGCTATGAATAAAGCTAGTAATGCTGTGTTCGGTAAAGACTTCGTAGACCCAGAGACCGCTGTAGGTGGATCAGCGCAACTCAAGGCTAAACTTAATCCATTAGACATTGGTTCTGATCGTAAAGCTGATACATATGCTGGATATGCTGGTAACACGTTTGGTGAAGCCGCTGCATTCCTTGCTGGGGGTGCTGCTGTTGTTCAGAAAGCCAAGACTGGTTCTGGTGTTATTGCTGGGATTGCTAAAGAAGCTGATGTAGCCCTCAAGACTAAGCTAGGAACAGTTGTAGCTGGCGAAGCCGCTGTTTCTGTAGGAGCTGCTGGTGGGCGTCAATACTCCGAAGAGAATGAGTTTGGTGCTACTGGGTCGATGGCTGTGGAGTTTGCTACGGGCGCACTTGCTTTGTTATCCGCAGGCGGAGCCAAGAAGGCTGTCCTAGACCCACTCACGGCTAAGCTCAAGAACATGACCCAGAAGGAAGCCCTTGAGAAGCTCTCAAAGGAAGAGATTGCTGAGGTAGTTGCTGAGGGTCAACGAGTGATTACTAAAGAAGCCCCAGCAACACCTAAAGACACCCCAGAAGCGGTAGCGACACCAGAGGCTACCCCCGCTCCTAAGACACCCGAAGTAGCACCCGAAGCTGACCCTATTGATGCTTCTATAGCTGCCATTGACGAAATCCTCAAAGGAGATCGAACAGGTGGTAAGGGAGCTCGTGTTACCCGCAAGGTTAAAGCACACTTCCGAGTAGTCGCTCAGGAGTTCTTTGGGGATGTCAACGATCTCATCAAGAATAAAGACATAGCGACTGCTAAGAAAATCCTTAGCCGCATCGATAAGTACACAGAGTTTGACCGAGCTATCTCCAAGAAGGACTACGCGCAAGGTTCAGAGCTCCAAGCAAACACCCGTCAAGCTATGGATAATGGCACGACGGATTACTCTGCTGGTATCACTGCTGCTGGTAACAAGCGTACAGAAGACCTTATCGTTCTCAAAGGGATGCTACAGAAGCTCGTAGATGAGGATGTAGCGATTGATACTAAGCTTGCTAAGACTGTTGCTGGAGACGCTAAGAAGAAAGCTGAAGGTGCTCCTAGGTTATCTAAAGAGGAGAAACTAGACGCTATTGCCGACCAAGTTGCTAAGACTTTCACAGGAGAGCGTGTAGGAGTCTTTCAGCAAGCCGTGGATGGTTACTTTACTCTACGTCTTACTCAGATGCTTAACCAAGCTAAGACCGCTTTCGTGGGTGTTCCTTCAGCTACCTTTATGTCGGTAGTTCGTCCAATCATTAACACTCCATATAACATCGCTAAGGCAGCGAAGCTAAAAGATGTCTCGGTGTCTCGCCGTATTCAATACGCTGCCGCTGACATATCAGGAACCTATGAGTATGTTCGGATGATCACAAAGCACCTAGGGGACACGCTACGTTCCTCTAAGGATACCATCTTAAACAAAGGTGATAGCAATTTCCTGTATCGTGATCGTAATGCCTACATCAAAGACCAGCTAGCAGAAGCCTCTGAGCCTAACCACAGAGTTAAGAGACGCATCAAGCAAGCCCAACGCCGTAAAGACGTTGTAGAGGCTAAGTCAGAGTTAGCTCGTAAATACCTTAAAGCTAAAGCTACCATCCTTAACAGTAAGCCCGCACAAGTTCCTGCGTTCTTCTTTGATTATGGTATATCGCTCATTGGTGGTCTTGAGGAGATCTCTTTGATTGCTCACTCGATGCGAGCTGCTCGCGCTAAGGGCATCAAGAACGCTATTGATGAGGGAGCAGACAACGTCTGGAAGTCCTCTGAGGAATACATGGAAGCAGCCTTTGATCGTTCTCGTGGTGGAATACAAGCTAAGTACGATCCTGAGTATGCTGACATCTTTAACACTGCTCGTCGTGACCACTTCCGCGCTATGGATTTAGACCCGAAGGATATTCGTAAGGATCTTACAGACGGTCTCATCTCAGCCCTAGTTAAAACATCAGGTAACATGGATGAAGCAGGATTGATCGCTAGGACGCTATTTGTGTTCATTGGTGTTCCTATGCGTGCCTTGAGTGCTAATCTCTCATATATTGCTTCTCCTATTAATGTTGGAAAGAACATAGCTGGTGGAGCTGCTCGCAAAGCGGAAACAAAGATGGGAAGTGTTGCTACCTTTGGTAAGTATAACAAAAAGATCTCAAACCTAGAGATGGACATCAAAGAGCAGAAGGCTCTTCTAAAGTCTGAAGATGCTGACGTTGTGGATAAGGCTGGGAAGAAACTAGCAGAACTAGAGAACTCTCTGACTGACGTTAAAGACCTCAAGATGCAAAAAGACTACGAAGACCTAGGTAAGCTTGGAGTAGGCGCTGGGCTGTTCTTCCTCGGCTATGAGATGGCTAAGAACGGACAGGTTGCTGGCACTGACTCTTGGATGACCGAAGAACAGAAGATGGCTACCGCTAAGGTACAAGGCGCTCCTAATAGCTGGAAGATCGTTATGGGAGGATCGGAGTACGACTTTAAATACTTTGAGCCACTCAAGGGTGTCTTCGCTCTTGGTGCTGACTACGCTCGTCGCCAAGCTGCTGAGGAAGCTGGAGGTCTTACGGAAGACCAAACAATGACACAGTTCATAACATCAGTAACCAAGTCGATTGCCACTGACTCTCCGTTTGCTACAGGTGTTCGCTATATGACGCAGATAACGTCTCCTAATCCTGAAACACAAGAGCGCGGTGTTATGGGTATTGTTCGTTCCCTTATCCCTGTTCCTGCTGAAGTACGTAACTTTAACAAGTTCGATGAAGAGTTTGTTACTGATACTACTGCTGGTGAGTTCTTTGATACTACTTTGAGTGCATCCCTAGGACACGAAACAGGTAACTACCGCTTAACACTTCTAGGTGAGCCTAAGATCAAAGAGGAACCCTCTCTAGCCAGTTACCTTATACCGTTTGCTGGTAAGAAAGTACCAGAACGTGAGCCCATTGATGACATTCTCCTAGAGGATGCTATGAGCTTCAAGAGCGTCTCTGATGTTCCTACTAGTGTCTCTGGGTTGAAGCTAAAGAACTTCACCAACGAAGACAACGAAGACCTATACAGCGTATACGGGCAACTCATAAGCGAAACTCGTTTAGGTGGTAAGACACTACGCCAAGCGTTGAACAAACTAGTAAAGACTGGCGACTTCAAACGTGAATACAAGAAAGGCTATGAGCAGAACGAACAAGGTACTGATGTCAACGAGGGCATGGAGATGATTAAAGACGTTATCTCTGAGTATCGTGAGAACGCTCGTGAAACAATTCTCGAAACCAAAGCTGCTGCAGATTATGTAGATAGCGATGGTAACAACATCTATGATATCTTAAAGGAACGCGAGGCATTCTCCGAGCAACCTGAAAGTCTACTAGAATCCCTTAACCTCAAATAATTATGGCTAACAGCTACATTGAATATACCTCAGGACTCACAGAAACTACCTACAGCGTTCCCTTCAACTTTCTCTCGATTGATGACGTCAACGTGAAGGGCTACAACGGAACAACTTGGAGCGATCTTACAGTCGCTTCTCGTAACGCTATAGCAAAGACCGTAACACTTAGCGGCGCACCCAGTGCCTTCCAAAAGATACGCGTATGGCGCAACACTGGAACTACACAGCTAGTGGACTTCCAGAACGGCTCTAGGTTGTCTGAGAGTGACCTCGACACAGCTTACCAACAAGGTCTGTTTGTGGCTCAGGAGGTTTCTGAGAATGCTTCTGCTAGTGGTTATCCTTTGACTGGTGCTCAGGGCCCTGCTGGAGCTGACGGAGCTGATGGAGCTGATGGAGCTGACGGAGCTGATGCTACTACTCCTATTCCTGACGCTGGTGCTATTGGAGCTTACAGTCTTGGCAGACCTATATCTCTTGGAGCTATAGCAATAGGTGCTACATCTACAGATTTTTATGCTTGGCAACAGAACGAAGTAGCAAACGTTATGAGAATACAATATTCGTCTATTCAAAATGCATCTACCTCTAGTCAGACTGGCACTTGGCGGTGCATGTCTGGATGTCATGGCGATACTACTACAGGCTACACAGGCTTGTGGCTCAGAATCTCATAATATAATTAACCCTCTCAATCCCTTAACAATAACCCAAAATGATACCTGAAAACCCGTATACAACTCCCTTTCTCGCCGCAAGTGGCATCGTGGGAACCTTAACATTAGATCACGTCAATACCTTCGTAGCAATCTGCGTAGGTGTACTAACAATGGTGTATCTAGGAATAAAAATTTACAAGGAATTTACAAAATAATGAGTGATAGCAGTGAAAAACTATATGGTCTTCAAGACCTTCTGATTGATGAGTTCATTAATCGCATCCAGAGCGGTGAAGCGTCTCCTAGTGACCTCAATGCCGCCCGACAGCTCCTAAAGGACAATCAGATTAGTGCTACGGTAACCAATGACAACCCTATGGCTAACCTTGTTAGTATGCTTCCGTTTGACGACGAAGGTGTTGACAGAGTTGCCTCAAAATAACAATATATAATAGATAAAATGAGCTTTTCTTATACCCAGATAGATAACCCCGCAGGATTAGGGCCATTCACCTTTATTCCTACCTACTCAGAAGCCTCCGAGATTGTTGTGTTCGGATACAATGGAAAGACATGGGGGCCACTCTCGGTAGCCTCTGTAACTGAACAGACCGTTACCCTAAATGAGTCCACTACGGGACTGGTATCAATAAGAATCTCTAATAATGCCTCTAAGGTAAACCACCTTCTTACTAATGGTAATGATGGGAATCTTCTGGATGTTAGTAGTAGCCTTCACGACGATCTCCAAATCAAGACGGAAGATAAAACAGACCCAACAGGTAGCTGCCCACTTACTCCAGAGAACATCACAGTAGGTGGACTACGTGATTACATTGTAGAGGAAGGCGGAGGAACCACTGGGTTTGTAGACTACAATGATGCCACGGGATCTGTATCACTCACAGCAGATACTTGGACGGATGTACCTAACAATGGCGCGGGTGTTTACACTAACACAACTTACAAACCAGACGGTATTACAACGCTTCTGGATACATCTACAGGATACTTAGACTTCTCTGAGTTGACCCTTGGTAGTGAAATTTTCGTCCGTAATGACTTTACCATTAACCCTAACACTAACAACGCACTTCTTGAGGCTCGTTATCTTCTAGGTGGCGGTGCTGGAGAATATCCGCTGATGTTCTGGTCTGAGCGCCTCGATAGTGGCTCTGGTATCAATTACCAGCGTGTTGTGCCTTTCCCAATCTACATGGGAGACCTAAACACTAGGGACAATGTAGGACGCCTTCAAGTTAAACTCTCAACCAGCGGAACACTTACAAACGCTGGAAATTACATTTCAATCAGACTTAAGTAATCATTATGGCAATTAAAATTTACAAAGACGCAGCAGCGAACGCTATATTCATTGAGGACGCCAACGGCGTTCAGTTCCTTAACTCCCTTCACGCAACCGTTGATAATGACGTGTGCACTATTCACGACATTGCTAAGCAAATAGAAATTGTTAGCAATGCAACTCACGCAGATTTCATTGACCAGAGCGATAATGGCTACGGGACAACAGCCACAGAAGTATGTGATGCCCTCAACGCCCTCTTCGCATCTAGTGGGACATCTACTGGAAGTGTTCCAAGCATCACCAGCGGTCTCGCAATTACACTGGTTGAGGGACAGACACTTAACTATGAGCTTACAGCGGATTATGGTGTGGGCTACGAGTGGGACTTATCAAGTGTTAGTGGCGTTGCTAATGTGGAGGGTAATGTTAGAAAGTTAGTAGGAGGAAGTGGTCTATCTGCAGGTACTTATAATATCCCTGTTAAGGCCATTAATTATAATGGAGTAGATAATCAAACACTGGTATTAACTGTATCTACACCAGCCTTTGCTAGCACAAGATCGGTTAAATTTGAGAACTTAGATTACTTAGATGCTAATGCTTCTTTGGTAAATAGTTCGTTGGGTCGTTCTGCCAACGGCTCAGGAAGTTCAGACGCTTGGACTATATCTATGTGGGTAAAACCAACGGCAACAGAAAACAATCAAACATTATTTTTCTACGGTGGCGATGATGCCAATAATGAGGGACGTGTATGGTTGAGGTACTTCGGGAGTGACGCACTTCAAGCGGTTAGATTAGAGTATGGTAGTGACAACAATTACTTAAGATTATTAACACCTACTTCAAGCTTTCCAAGAGATCAATGGACTCACTTAATCGTAAGTTATGACGGTGGTACGACGGGAGTTGCAAGTGGTAGTACTGCAGATTATTACTCAAGATTTAAAATGTATGCAAACGGAGTACTTCAAAGCACATCAAACTCAAATAGAAATTCAGGCTGGGCTGGTACTATAAAAAATGAATTATTTAGAGTTGGTAGGAAAGGTTTATCTACCTTCTATATGAGAAGCGGTTGTAAGGTTGATGAGTTAGCAGTATGGGGCTCAGACCAAAGCTCAAATGCTTCGGATATATATAATAGCGGGAATACTCACGATTTAAGCTTATTAACAACATCACCTAATCATTTTTGGCGAATGGGGGATGGAGACACATATCCAACTATACAAGACGTTATTGGTTCTGCGGACTTTACTATGGTAAATATGACGAGTGCAGATATCGTCAACGACACCCCTTAATAAGACCAACGGCAATAATATATTAACCTAAATAGCCTCCGAATAGGGCAACCAATTTTTATGTCTAGAGATTACAAAAAAGAATACGAGAACTACCACAAGAAACCTGAGCAACGTCGCAGGAATGACTCTAGGAAAGCCGCAAGGCGTCTGATGGTCAAGAAACACGGTGCTTCTAAACTTGCTGGTAAGGACATCGATCACAAAGATCGCAACCCAAAGAATAACTCTACGAGTAACCTTCGGATTCAGTCAAAGAAGACTAATCGAGGAAATAACAAGTAACATATGGAAGTACCCCCACAGCTACGAGACTTTAAGAACTTCCTATTTTTATGTTGGAAGCAACTTAATCTACCTGATCCTACTCCGCTCCAGTATGACATCGCTGATTATATGCAGCACGGCGACAAGCGGGCTATTGTTCAGGCGTTTCGTGGCTGTGGTAAGAGCTGGATCTGCTCTGCTTATGTGGTTCACCAGTTGCTCATGGATCAGTCGTTGAACATCCTCGTGGTGTCTGCTTCTAAGACACGCTCGGATGACTTCTCGACGTTCACCTTGAGGTTGATCCACGAGATGGAGATACTGCACCATTTACGTCCTACTGATAATCAACGTCAGTCTAAGATTAGCTTCGATGTTGGTGGGGCTCCAGCCTCTCACGCTCCTTCAGTAAAGTCACTTGGTATCACCTCTCAGCTTACTGGTAGTCGTGCTGACATAATTGTATTGGACGACGTTGAGGTTGCAAATAACTCAGCAACCCAAATGATGCGCGAGAAGCTATCTGAGAGTGTTCGTGAGGTGGACGCTATTTTGAAACCCTTGGACACATCTCGTGTGTTGTTTCTAGGGACGCCTCAAACAGAGGACTCGTTGTATTCTAAGATTCAAGAGCGTGGATATAAGACTAAGATTTGGCCTGCCTGTCATGTGACACCATCGGAGAATGAAAAGACCTATAATGGAAACATCGCTCCTATGTGTGTCTCCGAGAAGGACAAAGGACGCAGTACAGAGCCTCTACGATTTAGTGATGTTGACCTAGCCGAGCGTAAGATTTCCTACGGGTCTGCTGGTTTTGCTCTACAGTTCCAATTAGACTCTACCCTAGCTGATGTTGACCGCTTCCCATTGAAGGTGAGTGATCTTATTGTAACAACCGTTGATTGTGACCTAGCACCTGAAAAATATGTATGGGCTAGAGACCCTAATCTTGAGTGGGACTCTTCGATACCTAATGTCGCCTTTGCTGGTGAACGCTATCACAGACCCTTTAAGACGCTTGGGGACATGGTAGAGTACAACGGATCAGTACTAGCGATTGACCCTGCTGGTAGAGGAACCGATGAAACGTCCTACGCGGTTGTTAAGATGCTAAATGGAGTTCTCTACGTTCCTGCTGCGGGTGGATTGCAAGGAGGCTACTCAGAGGAAGTCCTAGAGAAGCTCTGTAACATCGCTAAGGATCACAAGGTAAACTACGTTCTCTCAGAAATGAATTTTGGTGGGGGTATGTTTACTGAATTATTGAAGCCTGTTCTTACTCGTATTTATCCAGTGACCCTTGAAGAGGTACGTCACAGCCAGCAGAAGGAAAAGCGCATTGTGGACACTCTAGAACCTGTTATGAGTGGTCATAGGCTTGTGATAGATCCTAAGGTTATCCAAGAGGACTATAAGACTGTCCAGCATTACCCTCACGAAAAACAGCTACAGTATTCTTTATTTTACCAGATGAGTAGAATGACTCGCGAAAGGGGAGCTATCAGACATGACGATAGGCTCGACAGTCTGGCTATGGGTGTCGCCTACTGGGTGGAACAAATGGCCCAAGATGCTAACATCAAGATGGCTGAGCGGAAAGTAGAGTTGCTCGATCAGGAGTTACAGAAGTTTCAGGATTCTTACTTTAAGAACAAGGGAGGAGCCTCAGCACTCACTTGGTAACACCTTGTTGGATTTGCTGAGGTTCTCTTTAGCCTCAAGGATCTGTAGGTTCCAAGGAGCGTGTAGTCCACATAACTCTTTATGTTGCAGAGGCATGATATGATCAACGTGAAAGCACTCTGAGGAGCCTGCAGAGCGAGCCGCAAGGGTGAGGTCGTCTCGCAAGTTGTAGATGTTGTATAGAGCCTTCTGAGCGTCTTTGTGGAGATTTATATTAGTCTTTAAATTCTGTCTACGTTTTGCAGCAGCCGCTTTCCATAAGTTTGGGTTCTTCTTATAAGATTTGCGTTTAGAGGCTATATATACTTCGGGGTTATTTTTAACCCATTTTCTATTCTGTTCTCTAAACTTTGTGGGGTCTTTAGCGTACCTCTCTCGACGTTGTTCGTTCTGAGAATCTTTTCGTTTTGGATTTTTATTGTAAAGTCTTTGTTGCTCCTTAAAAGCCAAAAACATCTCAACGGTTACCCAAACTTGCTTATTCTTTGAGTTTTGTTTGAACACTAAGGGATATAAAGGGTGTGAGTCACCGCGTTTAAAAACACCTTCAACTTGAGTTTGCTGTTGATCTATTACCAGCTTTCCTTTGTATATTTTACGAGGGACTTTGGATGTGTTTTGTGTGTGCATATCTCCTATCCTGTTACCAGAGAGGTGGCTGTCAACTAGGAACAATACCTAAGAGGGAACAAATAATAGAGTGCTCGTAGTGGTTTCCTAAGTCATTGATAATCAACATACTTTTAATTAACTACAGTATAGGTAGAAGGGAGGTGTTATCAAAATAAAGAACAATTAGAGAACATTAACCTTGACAGGTAGGGAACAATCTCTTTAAAATTAAATCTATAAGATGCCTACTATTAGTGTTCCTTTGAAAAAGAGTGTTAATAAGATTACTGGTAATAAGTCCCTCCTTAAAGTTTTCCCTTATGTTGGAATAAGAGTGTACTTTAAAAGTATATTCATTAGTGTTTGACAGGTATTAACTACCAACCAGTATTACCTGTATGAAACACACGCTAATAATTCTATACATCCTAATCACCTCAG
>ENA-UZWT01010991-UZWT01010991.1-metagenome-genome-assembly--contig:-Day-1-50m-contig-10991_pt1 | contig 10229 bp, 10 predicted proteins | sample MGYA00260338_ERZ794898 | MGnify/ENA metagenome assembly ERZ794898 | reverse complement strand
GTCGGAGTATCCGTCCCTGTAAGCACGCATTTCGTGCAAGTACAAGTAACCGTTTCGTTGGGAGATAAAAGCTGCTGCTGTCTCATCTGAACCACGACCCGATGGATCAACCGAGCAGATTGTTTCGGTGTAAGGATTCCAGTCTCCTTGGAGTGACATTGGAGAGTAGAAATAATCTCCAGGTAGTCCCACAATCGGGAGGTCTTTGATGGTGTTGCTTGGGTCAGAGCACCAGACGACGTTGTCTGGAGCAGTAGTAGGATTGACAGAGGTAACAACCAAGTCTGCCATTTTAAGAGGGAATTTTTCAGCATCAGATAGGGAAGTGTCGAGCATGAACTGGAGCATGAAGTTCGACCGTCCCATGGACGCTTCACGATCTATTAGGTCGTCGTTATCAAATCTGTCATCATCTGTTGTTGCCCATTCTTCTGCACCGTTGTCGATGTCTTCAGCTAGTTGAGGAGCTAAGAGACCTTCGTATTTGGAGATGTCACGTGGATAACGTGCAGGCCAGACGAATGGTCGGTAGTTACGTTCAGCTAGTTTGCGATAGACAGTAAATGTGGTTTGAGGTGTACCTAAGATGCAGATGCGGCTGTCTTCTTTAGGAGTAAGGATAGATTCAACTTCTGTTGTCAGTTGTAGAAGTTTCTCCCGCATGAGTTCCGTCATGGAATTACCAGGAACCTCGATGTCGTCAAGGATCATGAGGTCAGCACGACTACCAGTCAACTGACCAGTGATACCAACGGATTTGACGGAAGGAGCCTGGTGAGGATTACAGTTAACGTCAAAGGAGATACGAGACCAACGGCTGTTGTCTTCTTTAGGTTGTAGATGATTAAGCCAGGGAGTCTCAATGATTAGCTTCTGAAGGAAGATTGACATGTTGTCAGCTCTCTCTTTAGAGGCTGAGATAATCATGATCTTTTTTTCTGGATCTCTAAAGAGTTGCCAAAGGACGAATGCACCTGTAATCCACGACTTACCGACTCCACGGAATGCCTGGATTTGTAATCGTTTCGGTCCGTGTTGTAAGTAATCAGCAATAGCGTACTGAGCACGAGTAGGAGATGGAAGGTCCAACTGTCCCCACATCGCCTGAAGAAATAGTTTAAAATCGTCTTTTAATAGGGTGAGGGTGTCATTCATTACTTGTATTTCTTACGAACCTTCTCTAATGCAGCTTGTTTAGACATCTCACCACTTTTTGTGTGGCGTCGAATTAAGTTAGGATTGGCTGCTTTTTTAGATCTACTGTCTACGTGTCCGTCTGTATATACCGTAGGATCACCATCATTAATTTTATGTATTACCCGTCTTTTCGTTGAATTTTTATCAGATCCTTTAGGTGCATCAACATGAACACTAGCCTTCAACTTGTCGCGTCGTTTGTTCTTCTTTGGTCCTTTACCCTGTGAGGTCGCGTAGCGTGCCATAATGTTAGTTAGGTTAGTTTGTACTTAATAGATAGTAGAGGCCCTTTGTAGAGCCTCCTAGGTATCACTGAGAGCGTGTTACTTATTTATGAGTGGACACGTTAGCGAAACTCTTAGGGTTATTCAAGAGGATTGCCCGTTGTTCATTTTGAGGAAGGTGTCCAAACTTAGTTTTAAAAGCTTGGAACCGTTTACCTTGTACCTTATCAATGATGAGTTCATCTTGAAGAGCTAGTTGAATCTGTAGGTTACGTTGTAGCTCATTAGGTAAGTCTTTAATAGGTACACCATGCCAAGTATCATTATCCCTATTCTTTCTATCTATCTTGATACCAATTTTGGCACGTAGTTCATCAGACTGTTTATGGATCTGATCGTGGTCATGACTTTTGATACCAGTCTTAGCTGTAGCTTTAGATGATTTGACACCATCAAAGACAGGTTCATAGTTAGCTCCAGTATTACCTGGGATCAGTCCACCTTCTGCTAATTCTGTGCGACGTTGAGCAGCTTCAGGTCCAGTCTTACCAGCAAAGAATGCACGGTTATCCTGAATACCCATACGGTGATGGGGAGTGAAGTTACGAGTTGTCTTAGAGTTAAAGTCTCCAATACGAAGGCCAGTACCAGCTATTTGATAGTCAGGTCTAGCTTCCATACGTATAGCTTCACCTTTAATACCACCTTGTACATCACCGCTAATACCACGGAAGTCAGCAGGTCTCATATCACCACGACTAGGGAACTGATTGTTATCAACCATGACATCCCTAGCTGCCATTTTCTTGGCAGTTTCAGGTTTAATCTTCCGTGCTTTACCTAGTGCTTTTATTTCACCTTGAGGACCAGGTATGACGGATCCAATAAGAAGACCGCCAAGACCTGGAGCTAGGTTTGCTTTCTTGCCAATCTCTTCACCAATCTTTGCTCCTGCATCATCGAAGTCATTGAGATGCTTAATTGGTGAGATTGAACTTGTATCTAGCCATTTGTTAACTTCGCTTACTTTGTCCCAAAAGGGACCTTCAGGTTTTCCTAGATGTTTGTCTCTAGCTGCATATAAATCATTAATACCTTGACCTATTGCTGTACTTGCTATTGACAGAACATCCATGATCCCTTGACCATGGTGTGCCATAAATTATTGAATGTGAGATAGAATTAAGTTCTCCCTTAGTGGACAGGTTCCAAAAGTAGAACGCATCCATTGGAGCCAGTTGCGACTCCCTTTAGCCTGATTACATGTTCTGCAGGCACAGACAACATTCGAAGTAATATCCTGTCCACCTCTAGAGCGAGGATGTACATGATCGAGAGTAAGTACGTTGCTGTCATAAGTTTGTCCGCAGTAAACACAAGTAGAGTTAAAATGTTCCTTAATAGAGCGTCTCCAAAGACGCTTGGCTTCTGAAGATGTCATAGCTATTAAGTTGTTGAGGTAGTAATCAGGTGAGGGAAGTAAAGGTGTCATTTCTTAGCGTATTTTTTACCCTTTCTTGGGCGTGTTCGGTTCTTGGATGCTTTCTCGCATTTACCAGATTTAGGTCCAGTATGAGAAGCATCTTCTCCTTTCTTGCACTTAAGTTTGTCTCTAAGACTTTGTGCACCGCTAATTAATTTCTTACCTTTTTTGGTCTTGTTATATTTCGCCTGCTGCTTTACACGTTTGGCTGCAGCTTTAGGGTTCTTTTTGTAGTAGTCAGACGTTTTTCCTGCCATAGAGTCGAGTTTGTACGAGTTCGGGGTCAACAGTTGGCATTAGTTTTGTTAGTTTGTCTAGTGGGTTACCGTCATAGGCGACACCACTAATGTCATTGGTTTTCAGCCAATCACAAGCTGCCTTAAGATCTTGAGTAGTAGCCTCTCCCGTTTTAATACGAGAGAGGAACTCTTTAGTTACTAAGTTATGCAGCTCATTGAAGTTGTCTTCAGTGGCTTTCTTTTTCATAGAGGTTTAATTACTCGGGAACATGCCCAGGTGTTTTTATCTTTGTAGTATTGACAAACCAGATCGTTGTGAAAATAGACATCACCGTCTTCTGGGTTAGGTGGTAAAGGAATACCACGGGGCTCTTGTTTATTGTCCATAGACATCAGTCTCAAATCGGAATTCGTAATAGACGACACCATTAACTGCATCTAGGATGTTCTTGAGTGAATCAAAGACAACAGAGGAAGGTCCAGGTTCGTCTCTAAGTGCAATAAGCTGTGCCCTATAACCTAGAAGTAGTTCATACTTAGTAGGGTCAGTATCTTTAAGGGAGAGGTTTTCAGAGTCTATGAACATGACTGCATCAGACACCATGCTCTTCAGTTCCATTGCATCATCAGCCTGTTGAAGGGCAGGGTTAGATCCTGGAAATTCAATATCTAGGTCATCAAAAGGAACCTGTTCAGCACGTTCAAATTGAATCCACTTAGCATCAGGTTTAGTGAATGCTCTAGAACCTTCTACCTGTGCAACTGCACGGGCAAGAGGATCAGTTGGCAATTCATAATCATCTTCAGGATAGATATCATTCTGTCCCTGACGGTTAATGAAAGGAATAATGATGAATCGCGCACCACCACCAGTAACTTCAGTCCAACCAGTACGAATGATATCGCACTTGTAGTTAATACTGATAATGGTTCCACCAGTTTCGAAGTCCATTTTATTGAACTTACTAGCAGTTTCATTAGCAAATCTATTCTGAATAATATCAGCATTAACACCAGTAGTCATGTTCATTGTCATGGTATTACCCATGGCATTCTCCATACCACTAGCGAAGGTAGCTCCAGCAATATCTATTCGATTACGGAAGTAAGCACGGATGTACCTGTTATTACCATCACGATAAGGAAGTGCAGGGTTAATCCTCATAGAGCATCCATAGAATGCCCAAATCAATGCAGCATTAGCCTCAACAGGCATCTGTACATATTTAAGATCAGTTACCCAGTCAGTGTATTCCTGACCATTGGTTGTTAACTGAGACTTGATCTCCCCCATGGTGACGTAGAGAGGTTCATATAGGGAAGCCCTAGACAAACCTGTAGTTGAATCAACAGGGATAGGTGCAGTCTCAATGATGACATCTTGCTGTTGTGCATGGATTGAACCATCAGCCCAAATAGCAAGACCACGACCAACCTTGACGGAACCAAGAGTAGTAGTAGTAGCTACAACTTGATTACCAGCAGGACCGGGTTCACCGTCTTGACCAGGAGGTCCCTGGTTACCTTGAGAACCACGTGGACCTTGTACTCCTTTTTCACCTATAGGACCTTGTTCACCTACAGGACCTGCAGGACCTATAAGTAGAACTCCGGTATCGATCCAACTAACTTCATTCCAGACCCAGCCATGACCATCATCTTCTGTAATCCAGATTTGATTGATAAAGCCAGGGATAGGTAGATCTTCTGAGGTAGGAACAATGCCACCAATATTCAGTTGTGCATCGTCACCCTTCTCACCCTTCTCACCCTGAGGACCCGTAGGTCCCTGGATACCGTATTCAGGATTAAGTTGGCTGACTTGCCATGTGTTATTCGATTTTGTGTACGTCGCTATAAGATCACCTCTGACGATGATGTCACCATCAGAGGGATTAGCGGGATATTGAAATGACATTATTCAGTTAGTAGTAATAGTTCTGCCTGTACAGCTTGCTTTGCCTCTTCACTAGAGACAATATTAAGTTGTGGAATAGGTTGATCTGTACCGTACCTAGCAATCATCTCCTCTTTAGTGATAATCTCTGGATTAAATCGTTGGTAAAAGCTCATGAATATCCTGTCTTAAATGTATTGAAGGTAGAGGTTTCTGAGTTAGCATTATTAGAATCATAAGTAACTCGTACCTGATAGAACTTATTATATTGAAGCGCAGGATGGTCTTCCCAAGGTGTAGCACCATTTTGAGTAATGGCGGCACCCATGTCAGTGTAACTACCTAAGCTAGTCCAGGGACCTTGTGCAGAGTTACCTACCTGTAGCTCCCAAATACGACTTGTTAATGAGGCATCTTTACCAGTAAATGCAGTAGTTCCGCCATTCATTGAGGTAAAGATAACTTCATTAGGATCAGGTGCAAGTCTGTTAACTTGAGATCCTTGAGTAAATAACTCAGTAATCCAAGTACCAGTAATATTGGAGATACCTAATACATTACCATCTGAATAAATAACATCTTCAGCAGTTGCTTGATACGCTATCCCAGTAATAGATGCACCTACTTCAGGTTCCACATCAAAATTAATTTGCATAGAAGCTGTATTTAAATCTATATTAGTTACAACACCGGTTGAATCACCAGAAGTAACTGCATCACCAATACTAAAGTAATTAAATTCTTCAGCATTATCAAAGACATAAGTAGAGTAAGTAGGTACTTGAAGGATTTGAGAACCCTTAGCTCCAGAACCTCCACCACCAGTGCTACCACAACTACTTTGGTTTTCAGCACCACCGGCACCGCCGCCTCCACCAGATCCCCAGCCAATACCGCCACCTCCGCCAAAGCCTTGGCGTCCGGCGTTGTTACTTCCGTCACCTCCTTTAGCAGCATTCGGAGTAGTAAAGGTAGGGAAAACACCGTTAGTAGCAGGGTCCCAGTATTCATTGGCGACATATCTAGTACCGCCACCACCGCCGTCTCCACCGCCACCACGACCACCTTGACAGGCCCCTTTAGAACCGCCGTTCTGACCTTGGAAGGATAGTTCAGGCATCTGTGGAACACTGAACGATGATGAGCCTGCTCCAGTACATCCCGCGCTGAAACCATTATTACAAGTAGCACCTAATGCTGGTGTTCCAAATTGAATAGAACCACCACCATCATTTGACCAAATACTGTAAGTTTGGTTTGAACCGACAGTGGTTTCCTGAAGGTAGACATAACCTTGGTTTCCACCAGAACCACCGGTACCAGGCTGATCGCCCTTACACGATGTACCACCATTACCATTCTGACCGCTATTAATAGAGAGGATATTAAGAATAGTTTCTGGTGAATATGCGCTTAGATCAACAGTTGAATTAAGACCACTAACATTTTCAGCAAGGAAGAAGTAAGTATTAAATCCAGATGCTTTTGATGTAATAGCACTTGTTTGTGGCCGGAAGATGCCTCCATTCTTATCTACCATAGTCACAGGACCAACCATCATATCTAGTTGTTCATCATCGACAAAGGTAAGAGTTGCTTCGGAGGTTACGGTCTTAGATAACGTGTCGCTAGTAGTCCACATACCGCCGTCCGTCGTTATTGAAGGGACGCTGTCATCAATGGCTAGGATAAAGGCATTAAGGTCAGGGAATGTACCAGCCTCAGCAGTAGTTATATAGGCACCGTTTAATCGTATCCAGCATGGGCCTACTGGGGTTGCTCCATCTGGCACCGTAGGTGTATATCCATTAAATGATTCCCATAAAGTTGAGTCGTTTAATTCGAATCTTTTTACAGTGTAAGTCTCACCATTTACGACTTCAGTTGTACTATCTAAACCATTAGCAGCGCCATTAACTACAAGACCAAAAGAAATCTGACTAGCCCTGTCGGGAATCATTGCAAAATCAACATACGAACCTGGGGGGACAGACACAGGTGTATTCCAAGTGTAGGTTTGAGTTCTGGAACCACTACCGTTCACCTGACGGTATGGATAGCTTGTATTTACTGTGTACCAACCATAATCATTGACATTATTACTATCTCTGCCGTTTCCAGTGATTGTAGTAGGACCGGGAGTTATTTGGCCTGGAAGTGTTTGAACCTCATCACCCACTCCAAACTTGTCGAAGTTGTTGTCGGTTGGGAAGGTGAGGACTCGTTCGCTAGTCGGAGGGTTAGATGACGAATAGTTATCATCAACTAATAATTTACCATTAATCTCAATCGAATATACATAAGCACTACCAGAGTAGCCAGGTCTGTAGCACTGGATTCCAGTCAATACAGCGCCAACAGGACAGTCAATTGTCCATTCAAGTGGAAGGTCGTCACGCCCACCACTCATGTCTGGGATGATATAACTATTGCCATCGGCAAACAGAAATGTGACTTTGCCTCCGTCCTGCATGAACATCCTGACTTTAATAGCATTAACAGTAGTTGTTGCAGGAAATCCAGTAAATATTGCGGAGTAATTATTATTATCACCGCTTGAATAGTTAGAGAAGTTTGGGTCAAAGATGCGCTCTGGCAGTCTTGCACCAGATCCAGCAAGGATGGTATTAGAAGTCCAGTTTTGATCGACATTCCACTCGCCTATTACCGTCACGCTCTCAATCGTGTCAGTCTGATAAACCGCTTGACCAGATGGTCCAATAGCTGTAATGCGGGAAGACACTGGTTCGTAAGGTTCTCCTTCGTTCAATCCTGCACCATTAAAAGGTGTTAGGACTTCAACAGGCTTCTCCATTGTTCCTGTATTTCCTTTGACGACATACTTAGATTCAATCTTATAATTAACACCTTCTCTCTCTACAACAAAAAGGTCAGTCTCTTCTAGTGTACTCATTTCATCACTCCTTACTTGGTAATCGGTTTGATTTCTATCGACCACAAACAGGTCGTTATCTTGTAATGTACTCATGGCAGTAAAGGTAGTGCTGAAATGTTTAACTTGACATCCTCTGGTCTCCACTTTTCGGTGGTCTCGTCATAGATAAGGGCTTGGCCTGTAGTGATAGGTGCTTGGCCGTTGGTGATGAGAGGTGATTTAAAGACAACTGGATAATCACCAAGCACAGCGCCTGGGACGTTGTCACCGAGTGCCAAATACCAGCTATCTACAGCACCACCATTGTTCCCTAATGACGAGAAAGTGGTCTCAAGCTCTGTATAGACAGTACCCACAGAAGAGTAATAGCAGACAGTGATAGGATCACCAGCCGATAGCTGGCTCAATACGTCATATACCTGAGTATTAGTTTTCGGCCATACAAAATAAAGACTGGAGTTAGATCCACTCGTATATTCCGTCCCACTAAAAGTACCAGCGTCTGCTACACAAGGCCCTAGCAGTGTTACCTGCTCAGACGCTGGGTAGTAAGCAAAGTCAGATAGTTCTTCTACACCTAAATCAACATCACCCTGTAGACCGTTGACAGAGTCAACTCCACCTCCAGGACCTTGTGGACCTTGTGGACCCTCAGGGCCTTCAGGACCGGTAGCACCAGGTGCTCCTAAGAGACCATAGTTAATCCACTGTGTACCATTCCAACCAAGAGCATCTTGACTGGAAGGTGTCCCACCACCAGGGAATCCAGTAATAGGAGCCTGAGCAATATAAAGTGCACCTTCAACAGGAGGATTAGGTGCGATCGTATCCCAATCACCAGGACCTATACGACCAATAATAGAGACATATCCTGTATCACCTTGTGCCCCAGGTGCTCCAGGTACACCATCAGCTCCTCTAGGTCCTGTATTAATATAAGCAATCCAAGCATTAGCAGCAGGTTCCCAATAGGAATCCCATGCTTGATCAGTATTGATCCAGACTTTACCTGGGATCTCATTACCATCGTTTGGTACCTCAGCAGGAAGGTTATCTCCTACATAAGGATCCAGACGAGCAGATACAGCACCAGTAGTAGGTACTGATTTTGTGTCACCTTCTGAGGTCCAGTAACCTTGTTCTTGATCTTCACGATATGTTGTGTCATAAGGAGGATCTGCAAGTTTGGAACTCAAACGTTTTGAGACACTCTTCTTACCCCAGAAGTCATACTTAAGTCCATCGACAGCAGTGTTTAGTTCACATCTACCGTCTTGTGCACTAGCACGAAGTTGTTCGAAGTTAGCATTTAGATCTTGTGCTCTAATAGAACTACCTGGGTAGAAGGTAGCCTCTAGAGTATTTACATTGGTTCTACGTCCAATAACGATGTTATAGCCCTCAACGTTTTCAGGACGTGGAGGAGCATTCAGGAACCTAATGATTGTAGGACCTGCAAAAACATACCTATTCGTTTGTTCTACCCAAGCTGATTTTTGTTCTTCGTATAGCCAGACAACAACATCACTTTCATCAGTATAGATAAAGTCAAAAGTGAAGTCTGTCTGACTACCGTTTCCTCTGTATGTAATTTTTGAATTTTCGCAGGGATTGTAAGTCATTAGTTACCGTGTAGGTACAAGTAATTGTTTTGGTTCGAGTACGTCAGTTTTACCAGCATTATTTTGCATTCTCCGTTCTTGTTTCTTATCTAGAAGGATCTTCTGAATTTCAGGCATTGCCTTCATCTTTGCCCATGCTCTCATCTGAGCACGTTTCAGGATGCCATTAATGCGATCATAATGAGGGAAGTCAGATGCTTTTACACCTTCCATACCTTCTACATCAGGGTTCCTCCTGAACTCAGCCATACCAGCCATAGAGTTTTTCATCCGTGGATCTTCGGCTAGAACATTTAGTTTGTCTTCTATTCCTTGTTTACCCATTAGCTCATGATATCTCTCAAGAACCTTCGGCATGTCCTTCAGGTCTTCACCATTAGGACCAGTAAAACCAATAAGGTCTAGGTTATAACCAGAGTTGAATAACATCTCACGTCCAGGTCCTGCCTGGTTACGGAGAGGGATAGGAACAAAGACATCATAGAAACGTTCAAAGATGTTCCAGTCACGTAGTGGCTCACCATTAAGGAAGTCAATCTTGATAGGAGCGTCGTTCTCTTGTGTAATACGGTTCCTATTCTTGATACTATCAATAATGCCAGACTTAAGTTCTAGTTGATAGGGTTGAATAAGTTTACCAAGGTCATTACGTGCACCACCTAAAGGAACAA
>ENA-UZWT01006070-UZWT01006070.1-metagenome-genome-assembly--contig:-Day-1-50m-contig-6070_pt1 | contig 10247 bp, 8 predicted proteins | sample MGYA00260338_ERZ794898 | MGnify/ENA metagenome assembly ERZ794898 | reverse complement strand
TCTATTTTGCCCCTATTCTCCAAACTACAGACCTTCCAATAGGCCAACTAAAAACCATTAGCGAAGCTGTGAACGATCAATCCTACACAAAGACGTATCGGCGTATAAAATGTTTGACTTTAATTTTGCATTCGAAGTACATTACTATACTAATCCCTATCGTACAGATTTGAAACATTTAAATGAACAGTACCGTATCAAATAATAAACTTGCCATTGCAAGGCTCTTTGAGTCACTCCAGGATCCTCAAAAAGCACAGGCTGCAATGGCTCAGCAGGTGGGTAATGATTTTGCTTGGCACGGCCCCAAGCCTTTTAAATCTTGCTCAAGCACTGAAGAGTGGTGCTCGACGTTTTGGCTGCCCTTTGTTGATGCATTTGCGGGTGTATCTCGAGAAACGCATATGCTTTTTGGTGGCATAAGTCAGGGTAAAGCCGACAATAGTCCCGATGGTCAGTCATGGGTTGGCGCTACTGGCTATTATGAAGGTGTTTTCTCAAGATCCTGGCTTGGTTTTGAACCATCGCATCAGGCGATCAAGTTAAGGTGGGGCGAATTCTTCCGCTTTGAGGATGGCAAGATTGTAGAGATGTATACGCTTTTCGATATCATTGACTTTCTACAGCAAATTAACAAAAACCCTCTGCCCCCCAGTCATGGCACGGATTTTGTGTATCCCAGTCCAGCAGGTATTAATGGGGTTTTACTTGACGAGGGTGATGCGTCTGAAACAGCTGAGTCGATGCGATTGATACGAGAGTTTCTTTTTGAAGGGCTCAATAATTTTGATGAAGAAAATCTCGCCAGTATGGGTGTTGCGGACTTTTTCCACGACAATATAAACTGGTATGGGCCTGGGGGAATAGGCGCGTGCCTTAGTCTCAAGGAGTTTCAAAACTACCATCAGCAGCATTGGCTAGTTGCGTTTCCCGATCGCAAAGTGCAGGATCTAGACAGTCTGTTTGCTGAGGGTAATTTTGTAGGATCTTCAGGCTGGGCGGGGGTTACATCGCAACATACTGGTAGGTATCTCAGCGCAGCAGCTACCGGCAACCGGATAAACTTTAACGGCATGGACTTTTGGCTTCGCCGTGGTGATAAGTTTATCGAAAACTGGGTCTTTGTTGACATGATTGACCTCTTTGAACAATTTGGTGTTGATTTACTTCAACAAGCACGACTAGGATAACTGTAATGACCGATATTAACTCAAATAAGCAACTTATCCTCGATTACTTTGCTGCAGTGGAAAAATCNNACTTCGCAGAATATTACCGAGACTGTGAGTCAATTTATTGCCGATGATTATCATTGGTATGGCGTATACCCCTTTGAAGAGCAAAGCGACGCTCAGGGAGTAGCTGATGCATTCTGGAAGCCATTTTTAGATGCTTGGTCACCGATCAGCCGTCGCCAGGACGTGTTTATGGGGGGTACTAGCGAGATCGATGGCAGTCAGTGGGTGACCAGTATGGGTCACTTTCAGGGCCTTTTCGACAAAGATTGGCTGGGCATTCCAGCAACTCGCAAGATGGCCTTTTTACGTTATGCCGAATTTCATAATGTAAAAGACGGTAAGATCGTTCGCAGTAGCTTCTTCTGTGACATTATTGGCGTTATGCACCAAGCGGGTATAAATCCACTACCAATGCAAACTGGCGCCTCTGTCACCGTTCCCGGGCCTAAAACTCAGGACGGTATTCTGATTGCCGGCCAACCCGAAAGTGAGTCGCAAAAAACAATGGCGGTGCTCAACCAAATGATTGCTGATCTCAATGAGCTAAACCGTTTAGGTGAAGGCCGCTTTCCTCCGGAAATATTGGAGCGGACATGGCACTCCGATATGAGTTGGTATGGGCCTGCCGGTATCGGGTCGACCTATACTGTCCGCCGCTATCAGGAACAGCATTCCTTCCCGTTCCGCGAAGCCTTAAAAGACAAAGTGTATAACGGCCATATTTGTCGCTACGCCGATGGCGACTACGCTTGCTTCTTCGGCTGGCCCAATTTGACACATACACCAACCGGTGGGTTTTTGGGTCTTCCAGGCAATGACTGCCGAGTCGATATGCGCGTCGTCGATGTCTATCGGCGGGAAGGCGATAAACTCGCAGAGAACTGGGTCATTATTGATTTGCCTTGGTGGCTTAAGCAGCAGGGCTTAGATATCCTTGAGCGCTGCAAAAATATAACCACTTGTAGTTAATCTTAGATTTAGACCGCCACTTAAAATAAGAAGACCCTGACTATGAAAGGATCTAGGCCACCTCAAGCTCCACTAACGGCTAACAATGACCTGAGTAAAACCTCAGAAACACTGGCAGTGATTGACGCCATGGTGGACGGTCTCAATGATCATGATATTGACACCATGGATAGGTTTTTTAGTAAATCATTTCGCTGGATAGGAAATGCTGGCTGTGGTTACAAGGTTGGCCTCAATGAATTTCAAGAAAATTGGCAGCGGCCATTTCAAGACGCTTTTTCAGACAAGGTGTGTGTCGACGAGGCAAGAGTAACCGAGGGTGAATGGTGCTCTGCATTTGGTCGCCAAGAGGCGGTGCATTCTGGTGACTTTATGGGCATCCCGGCAACTCACAAAAAGATCGAAATTCGCTATATGGATTTTTGGAAAGTGGTCGATGGCAAAATTGTCGATAACTGGGTTATGGTTGATTTTCCGTCAATCTTACAGCAACTTGGTGTCGACCCATTCAGTGGCCATGGGTGGGAAAAGATGGATTCTCAAAGAGCACCTCTCCAAAATGGTGAAAAGGCCTAATCTGCCGCAGTTAGACCCCAAAATCCTGATTGGCTAGGAGAGAGTAGCATGACAGCCGCCGCACACGAGGCTGTAGTGGCAGAGAACACATTTTGAATCTCTGAAATACGAATTCGCTTGATCCTTGCCGCAGAAACCCAATTTAGAGAGAAGAAAATGATTGAAACTACTTATACCGAAAAACTGCCTCGTGATGTCCGGGGGCGTATGGATAAGATCACACAGAGCGGCTGCAATCTGGTTGAGCACCGAATTAAAGGTATCACTGGCAATAGGCTAGGGCTACTGACCATAAATTTGCATGCGAAGTATGCTTTTATTGAATCTAAGTAATTGAAAAATATACATTTATTTAATTGAATGTGATATTTAGCTCAAAAATTAGCATTCGAAGTCAAAATATTTTACACTATCGCAGCAAGAGATTTTTCATGAAATTAAAATAGTTTTGCATAGCAGTATTTTCTTTTCGATTGAAGCTGCTTAAAAGAGCCACAATTTAAAGCAAACATAACAACATTCCTTGGGGGAATTCAATGACAAGTAACTTCCGAAAAACCAAATTAAGTTCCGTTATTTCGACGCTAGTATTAGCGCCGTTTGTCGCTTCATCATCGTTGGCTCAGACTTCAATGTTGGAAGAAGTGGTAGTCACATCGACTAAGAAGGAGGCCAATTCTCAGGAGATTCCAATTGCAATAACCGCGATTGATGGTGGTGTATTGAACGACCTAGGTGTCTACGACAGCATTGATCTACCAAAGGTAGCGCCAGGATTAAAGGTGCGGTGGCAGGGTGGCTTCCCAAGTTTTAAAATGCGTGGCGGTGGCGTCGCAGGCTTGAATGGTTCCGCTGTCCCTCTTTACACCAATGGGATTTCTGGAGGCAATAGTTGGGCTGGATGGCTCGATGTTGAGCGCGTAGAAGTTTTACGCGGCCCGCAGGGCACACTCTATGGCTCAAATACACTCGGCGGCTTGGTTAACATTGTCTCTAAAAAGCCAAGCACCAAGGGTACAGATTACGGCGTCGCAGTTACGTTGGGTGACTACAGTGCGCGCAAGATAGAAGGTTTCGCCAATATGCCGATCAGCGACTCTGTCGCCGTGCGCATTACTGCTAGCAACACGGAGCGCGATCCGCTGATTGAAAATAAAGAGTTTAGTGAGGGTGGCCTTCGCGATGAAGACAACAGCTATATTCGAGCTCAATTATCGTGGGCTCCGACTGATGCCATGGACATTAACGTCGAGTACACCAATTGGGAAACTGACTCGATGGGTAATGGTAGCTTTGGAACTCATTATGTGGGCCTGCCCATCAACCCAGACACGGGTCGATCGAGTGGTTGGTTCAGTGACAACATCGTACCCCGTAAAGCACCTATTGACGGCGACGTCACAACTGGTGGCCGCACCTATCACAACGCCGACCCGGCAACCGATCCGACGGCCTACTTTACTACAACCGGTAACTTTGCAAACACTTGGCAGTCTGAATCCGAATCCTTGACCCTTGAGTTGAACTGGGCGCTAGATTTTGCAGACCTAAGTGTCAAAGCGCGCAGTACTGAGTCTGAGAACCTACAGCTCTGGGACGTTGATGCCCTGGGCGGCGACTTGGCAGATGGCGTCGTTAGTGTCCGTGCTAAAGATCAGCTTGATATGTATCTCTCTTCGAACGGGGATCAGGCACTTAGCTGGACGCTTGGCTACTACTGGTCAAACGCATGGGACGAGGATGACAATAATAGCGCATATGTGTGGGCCTATGTTCAAGCTGATGGCACTATGAAATATCCCGCATGGACAACTTGGGATAGTGGTGGTTCCAAGTCTTCAGCGATCTACGCCAATGCCGAGTATGACATTACGGATGACGTGACCGTTTCTGCTGGTATTCGTCGTCAGGAAGATTCGACCAAATCTAGCAGTTACCGTAGTAACTACTACGGTGATAAGTCTGTCTGGGGTGATGGCTACAGTACCACCGCCGAGGGCTTGACGCTGGATGCAAGCTACTACACCGAGCTAAATGGCAGCGATGAAGGTTTAGATATAGGTCACACTGACTACAAGTTTGCCGTAAAGTACGCTTATAGCGACGATATCAACATTTACGGTAGCCTCTCCACCGGCTATATTCCTAGTACGGTAAGTGGTGACAAAATTCTTGCTCCAAATGAGCTCGATGCACTTGAACTGGGCTTTAAGTCTTCATGGGCTGATAACACCGTAAGGCTAAATGCAGCCCTGTATCACAGTGAGTACACTAACCTTTCGTATACGGTTTTTGAAGTCTGTGGCGCTAGCATTTGTTCAGAACAGGAGACTGGTGGTGGTCTTACTTCTAAAGGACTTGAGGTGGAGTTATTGTGGCAGCCAATAGAAGAACTTAATATCATGGCAGGCATTATATTTGACGACACAGTGTTGGATGAATTCCAGGTAGTTGAGTCGGTATTTACCGAAGGCCGATTCGTCACGGATGCGAGCAGCCCTGATGGCGGTTACTACCCGTATCGTCCTGGTGGGCACCGAGGTGACTGGATCCGATCCGATAATGGTGAGGTAACCGCGACCCCAACGTATGATCTTAGTGGTCTAGAGGCTTCTTACTCGCCAAGTAATATTATTAACCTTGACGTTTCCTATCGGATCGATTTAGGTGATAGCGGTACTCTTATTCCGGGCGCCACTGTCTATCGACAGGATGACTTTAAAACTATGAATCATGAGTATGGTTTTGCTAATCAATCTGGTTATACTACTCTTGATCTGCGAGTTACTTGGATAACGCCTACAGAGGGCTTGGAGGTTAAGGCCTTCGTTCACAACGCGACAGATGAACTCTATAAGGTTAATCAGAACGCGTTTAGTGGTGGCCGCATTATGGCTGGCTATGGCCGTCAGCGTATTTGGGGTGTAAGAGCTGGTTATAACTTCTAACTGAGCCAATACAGCCACATAGGGCCAAGGACGGTCTGTATACTAAAGCCTCGCACTTAAGTGCGGGGCTTTTTACTTTAACCACAGACTGAATGCGTTCATATGACAATAACTGATTTACTCAAAGCCGGGCTCGAGCAATACCAGCGAGGTAATTTGGAGGGCGCGGAGAAAAAATTTCGTCAAGTAATATTGGTCGATAACCGCAATATTCATGGGCTCAATTTACTGGGTATGATCTGTGTTAACACCGGGCGTCATGAAGAAGCCGTGCAGCTGATAACAGATGCACTGAAAATCAGCCCCATTGATGCCCAGGCCCAAGGCAATTTAGGTCTAGCTTATCAGCGCATGGGTAACCTCAAGTTAGCCGAAAGCTGCTTTAGAAAATCTATCGAATTAGGCGGCAAAAACCGGACTATTTTTAATAGCCTGGGCAACGTGCTCAGAGAGAGTGGCAGGGCATCCGAAGCGGTTCAAGTCTATGAAAGCACCCTTAAAGTCGATGGTAACTATGCTGAATGTTGGACCAATCTGTCTCAGGCACTGGTTGAGCTGGGTGAGTTTGGAGACGCTTTTAAGGCGGTGAGCCGAGCCTTGCAGATTGATCCCTCCCTCGCTGAGGCACACAACCAAATGGCCGAGATCTATCGCAACATATTTAAATATGACCTGGCTATCAGTGCCTATAAGAAATCCCTTGAACTGCGTCCAACACTCTATGAATCCATGCTGGGGTTGGCCACGGTGTATCGAGAATCTGAGGATGTAGGAGCAGCGCTTGAGGTTTTAAATCGGCTAATTGCACTGGAGCCACGACATGCCAAAGCCCACGCAGCGTTGGGTATATTAAAAGAACAGGTAGGCGATACAGTTGCTGCCGCAGACTGCTTCAAAAAGTCGATACAGTTGGCACCTGATGCAGTATCACCGCTCTATCATCTGTCTCAGATTAAGGGCAGAATCATTAGTCAAGACGAAATATTGGCTATGGAGCGCCTTCAAAAAATGACTGATCTCTCTTCTAAAGATAGGTCTCATGTACATTTTGGATTGGGTGAGGCCTACGACCAGCAAGGGCAAACCGACAAAGCCTTCAATGCTTGGCTGATCGCTAATCAAGACAAAGCTGAGAGCTACCCTTATGACTTAGATAAGAGAACAAGCTATCAGGCTTCAACCATTGCCTTTAGCAAAGCATTGAGAGCAAGACTTGTTGAGCCTCCTGCAGAAAATATTCGCCAGCTTGTGTTTATAGTAGGAATGCAGCGCTCCGGAACCTCACTGACAGACCAAATTCTGGCAAGTAACACTCAGGTAAGTAGTTTAGGTGAGATTGGCTATGCTGATGAGATGGCGGTACAAGTAAAGGAGCTAACAGGAAAGCATTATCCTCAGGGACTCTCAGGGTTGTCCCAAGAGGATATCAGTTTACTGCGTGAAAGCTTCTTGGGGAAAATTTCTCAAAGATATTCAGCTGCTCCAGTACTCATTGACAAAACACCGATGAATTTTCAGTACTTGGGTTTGCTCGCTGAAGTCTTTCCAAGTGCGAAATTTATTCATTGTTCCAGAAATCCCATGGATAATTGCTTCTCTATTTTCAAGTTGGCCTTTACTGATGATCAAGACTATGCCCATGGGTTGAAATCATTGGGAGACCATTACAGGCTATATAAAGGTTTGATGGATCAATGGAAGAAGCTATATCCACAGCGAATATTGGATGTTCGCTATGAAGACACAGTATCCAATATTCAGGAACAATGTGTTCGCTTGGTAGAATTTCTGGGATTGGCCTTTGAGCCTGAAATGCTAGAGTTTTATTCAACCGAGCGTTTGGTAAGAACCCCTAGTGCTAGTCAGGTACGAAAGCCTATCTACAAGTCCTCAGTGCAAGCATGGAAAAAATATGAGCGACATCTACAGCCTTTGGCTGAAGCGCTTGGTGACGAGCTAAGGGACTGAAGAAATGCCGATTAGAATTCCTGTTTACGCGCTTTAAAAAGTCGTTGGTCAGTACTCAGATTATCCCATTTAATATGCTTTGTATAATTCTCTGGAAGGCTCGCCACGTCAGGAACAAGGCAGAGTATTTTATGCCGCTCGAAACGTATTATCCAAGTAAGATAATAGGCCTCATAAAATTTACCTCTCTGCCACTCAATGTCTTCTGTAGGCTCGCGCAGTGCAGAATGACAGGCACCAAAACCTATATAGTGAAAGATATGTATAAGTTAGCGTCATAATCGGCTCTTTTAACAGCGGTTGGCTCTCCAGGCCGATGATTTCAAGGCTTGGAGGATCAAAATAGATTGTTTTCTGACTTCGCAATCAAATATGATCGTAGTATCAATTTGGGGCAACATAATGATGTTCAAAACAAAAGCGGTAGTAGCCGGTTTTATATTTCTTACAGTGGCGACCTTCGATAATGAAGCAAACCCTGCAAAAACTGATATCTTGTCATTGGATGCTGACAATAGTTTCACCTCTGTAGAACGAAATACTCTGGCGAACCCCCTGAGTGGTCTCTCGGCTGAGGTGGCAAAATTTAGTGTCGATGAGCTAACTCAATACACTCTCATCCTTTATCCGGAGAATGGAATGCCAAAATCCGGCTGGCCAGTGATTATTTTTAATCATGGCTTTCATCCCGAGCCTTTCATGAATGGTCGTCGCAGTGAAGACGGCGCTAATGACCGCCCTGGTGATTATTATCGCGAGATACCTCAGACTTTAGCGCGCCAAGGGTTTTTAGTCGTAGCCCCAGATTATCGCGGCCACAATGATTCTGAAGGGGCTGAGTTTACCCTTCAAGAGGGCTCACCTCACTGGTATGCACGAGATGTGCTTGGTGTTATAGCTGCCCTTGAGGGTACTGACCGCGCCAATATGGAACATTTATTTATGCTTGGCCACTCCATGGGAGGGCATGTAACGCTCATCGCTGCTGCTGTTCTCGGAGACAGGTTGCAAGGATCTAGTATTTGGTCTGTTTCTCTCCCTTCCGCGGCCACTAAGGGCCTGTTGCAGGGTGAGTTGGACCTGACCAGTCAACTCCAGCTCGGGAAGATCTCGGGTCCAGTGAATATTCATCACGCTAAGGATGACCCAACGACAGTCTTTGAGGGATCTGCCGCACTAGCTCAACGTCTCGAATGGTTGGGTAAAACCAACAAGCTATATCAATACTTGAGCGAAAATCATCTTTTTACGGAGGACAATCTTCAGCGAGCAATTAAGCGTGATATCGAATTATTTCGGCGTATTATGGCGCTCCAAGACAGGCCTCAAGACTAGCCAGTGCTGAATTTAAAATTAATAATCCATATCTTCCCACAACGGACCTCGAATTTCTAAGGCCATTTTCGCTGTAATAAACGCATGGACTTTTGACTTTTGACTGTTAACAAGTTTGGCATAAGCCTCATCGGTTATTGCTTTTGCATTCGAAGTACAATACCATCCGAGACTAGCTTTTTGAAACCTAAGATTTTAATACTCTCATGACCTCAATTTCTAAAAACGACAGCCTAAAACCTTTCATTGTGCGACGCAGTGAGATCGTACCCTGCAAGACGGCGTTCATCGATGCTCGCTCGCCAGGGAGCGACCAAAAAGAAAATTACTGTTTGATAGGCGGTGGCGTAGCAGAAAACCCATCACAAGTAGTGCACATAAATACGCCACATGGTTTTGATGTTGGTGCGGCGCGCCAGCCAACAGGCTGCAAAAACTCCCATCATAGCCACGACACAGAGGAAGTATTTGTGGTACACAAGGGACAGTGGAAGTTTACCTGGGGCGAAGATGGGAGTGATGGCGAGGTCGTGCTTGATAGTGGCGATACCATTTCTATTCCTACACAATTGTTTCGTGGTTTTGAGAATGTGGGTGACCATGATGGTTTTTTATTCTCTGTATTAGGGCATCTTCCAAACGGTACGCCGGGGAGGGTCACCTGGGCGCCCTACGTGTTTGATGAGGCAAAGAAGCATGGGTTGGTCTTACTGCAAGATGGTCGGCTTATTGATACCCATGCGGGGCAATCTGTCCCTGACAATCAAACCCTGTACGAACCTGTGTGCGGAGAAGAGCTTAAGGCGTTCAAAACATTGGCCATGGAAGACATGGTCAAAAATGTGAGTCGCCATGTCGACCTTCGCGGGCACGCTACTGGAGGTCTTACCAATGACAGTGGAGTTCATGAGTTTGCTATTATTGGTGACAAAACTGACGGTGAGGGTATGCCTGCCGGCAAGATCAGTCGGCCACATAACTTTCAACTGCGACGGTTAATGCTTGACTCTGGTGCAACAATTGCGAAGCATAGCCGAAAGGAGCAGGAAGTTTTATTTGTTCATCGGGGCAGCCTTAACATCAGTACGGATGAGGGATCCTTGACTCTGGGTACTGGTGATTTATTCACCTGCCCAATTGGCTTAGCTAGATGTTTTGCCAATGAGGGTAATGAAACAGCCGATATAATAGTCTTACGGGGTGGAGATAACCC
>ENA-UZWT01006481-UZWT01006481.1-metagenome-genome-assembly--contig:-Day-1-50m-contig-6481_pt1 | contig 10255 bp, 9 predicted proteins | sample MGYA00260338_ERZ794898 | MGnify/ENA metagenome assembly ERZ794898 | reverse complement strand
CCTACTCCAGGAAAAATGTTTGAAGTTATATGATTCTTAATAGCCAAGTTTTTTACGAACCCTTTCAAGTACTTCATTCGCTATGATTGAAGCCTTCTTAGCACCAATTTCTAGTGCCTTTTCCACTTCTTCTAAATTTTCCATATAGTAATTATACATTTCTCTTTCTTTTGAAAACTGTTCGATAAGCAATTCAAAAAGAGCTTGTTTTGCGTGCCCGTATCCATAATTACCTCCTTCGTAATTTGCTTTCATACTCGCTATTTGACTCTCTGATGCCATAAGCTTATACAATGCAAAAACATTGCAAGAATTTGGGTCTTTAGGTTCTTCCATAGGAACACTATCTGTTTGTATTCCCATAATTTGTTTTCTTAGTTTTTTATCATTTAAAAATATATTGATAATATTATTTTTGGACTTACTCATTTTAGCGCCGTCAGTTCCAGGTATAAGCATTGTGTTTTCGTGTACTTTTGCTTCAGGCATAACAAACGTCTCTCCCATTTTGCTATGAAATCTTGACACAACATCTCTGGTCATCTCAAGATGCTGAAGCTGATCTTTTCCAACGGGAACAATATTAGCATCATACAATAATATATCAGCTGCCATTAACATTGGATAGGTAAACAACCCCGAATTTATGTCTTCTAACCGATCTGCTTTATCTTTAAATGAATGTGCCAACGTTAATCTTTGGTAGGGGAAAAAACAGCTTAAATACCAAGACAATTCTGATACTTGCGGCACATCACTTTGTCGATAAAAGACGGTTTTTTCTATGTTTAACCCAAATGCTAACCAAGCTGCTGCAGTACTGTAAGTGTTGTCCTGAATTAATTTAGCATCTTTAATTTGAGTTAATGAGTGTAAATCCGCAATAAATAAAAAAGATTCATTTTTTGGATTGTTAGCCAACTTAATAGCAGGTAAAATCGCTCCCAAAAGATTTCCTAAATGAGGTGTTCCTGTACTTTGTATCCCAGTTAAAATTCTTGACATTACGTGTTTATAATAAATAGTTCATGTTTTGAAACGAACTATTTTGTTAAAGGTAATTACAAAGATAATTTTTTTAAACCTTTTTGATTGTGTTCATTTTGCTATTTTTGAAAAGTGTTGTTTTTTTTAAAAAATATAGCGATTCTCTTATATCGAATTTGGTATTACCTATTAACCGCAATAAGTATTATCGTACTCTTTGTTTTTCTCTTTACAAGCGTACTAAGAAGGGCATGGTATCCTATTTTTTTTAAAATAGCACGAGTCTGGGCTTATATGATTTTAATAGGAATGGGATTCAGACCTGTTATTAAAAAAGAGTTCGAATTAAAAAAAGGCAGTAGCTACATGATTGTTGCAAATCATACCTCTATGATAGACATTATGCTAATGCTATACATTACCAAGTATCCTGTTGTATTTGTAGGCAAAAAAGAATTGAGTAAAATTCCTATGTTTGGTTTTATTTATAAGCGCACATGCATCCTTGTTGACAGAAATGATCCAAAAAGTAGAAGAAATGTTTACGAAAGCGCACAACAAAAAATTAAACAAGGATATAGTATTTGCATATTCCCAGAGGGGGGGGTGCCCCTTGATGAAAGTATCGTTTTAGATTCATTTAAAAATGGAGCTTTTAGACTGGCCATAGAACATCATATCCCAATTGTTCCCATGACGTTTCACGATAATAAAAAAAGATTTTCATACACCTTTTTTAGCGGAGGACCGGGTAAAATTAGAGCAACGATTCATGCCCCTATAATAACAACCAATTATTCCTTAGAAATGAAAAAAGAATTGAAAACTAAAACTCGTACTATTATTTTAAATGAATTGAACAACCCATCGCTATAAAAAAAACCATCTTATGGCGAAAGATGGTTTTTCTTTAAGTGGTTCGCTGTTTACAAACCCAAACTAACTTAACCTAAACTAAAACTTAAAACTCAAACCACTATAAACACCTATATAATAGGGTTGAAAATCAACAGAAGAATCTGTATATGGATTAAGTTGGTACTTGAACATAGGTTCGATAATAAACATTAACTTTTTTGAAAAACTATAATTCAAACCCAGTCCGATATTAGTTGTAAAGCTTAAAGATGATAAATTACTAGCCTCACCAAGGACTTCATTAAAATCTCCCGCTTCTACAGATATTTCATTATTACCTAGTATTAAGGTACTAAATCCACCTATAAGGTTGATTCCAAATTTTTTATTTATGATTGCATAATTTAATTCTAAAGGCATTTCGTAATAACTTATATTTTGATTTAGATACGTTTCTCCATTTGTTGATTTTGGGGTAATATTTCCAAATGGATTGCCTGAATCTTGAGCTGCCAGTGCTCCTTTGTCTACAACAATTGTGACATTATTTCTTTCGTAATAATCGATACCAGTTGTTGAAGCTGCACTAAGGGGTCCAGTTCCTAGCTCTAAACCAGTTGTTGAATAACTTAAATTAACATTACTAACTCCGGAGCGAATACTAAATCTTCTGTTTAAATTGTAACTTACTTTGATTCCGTAGGCAATATTTAGATCGCCATTTTTACTATTATCAGAAAACATAGGGTCTATTGAGGACCCTTGACTTAGTGTATTGTAATAAACTGGTGCTACATTAGGGGTTAGTTCCCAACGGTGATCTGGCGAATCATTTGCTACAATAACTGTTGATTCATCTGAAATTTCGTTAATCGCGTCAAAAATTGATTTTTTATTTTCAATGATGTCCTGCTCAGCGTTTTCCTTTATAAGGTCCTCTTCTTTACCATGATTAGAGTTATTGATTGCAATTTCAGTTTTAGAAATTGTTCCGATACTAATTTCTTTATCTGTAGTACCTTTATTTAGGACGGTATTTGTAGATGGTTTTGATTGAGTGTTTCTTTCTGAACCAGCTATTTTGTTGCTCAGGCCTTTTAGATTATTTTGAGGTATACCTCCTTTTTTAGAATTTGTATTGTTAGAAATAGCTGTTTTTGAGCTAGAAACAACTTCTAAGGGAGACTTATTTGTTGACTCAGTATGATCATTTTCTTGGCTGGATGCTGTTTTATTTGAAGGTGATGTAATGTCTATACGTTTTTCATCTAATAAATCTTTATTTATTTCTAAGTTAGTTTCATAAACAACAGGTGTGTTTGTCTGATTAAATGAATCATTTAGCAAAGACTTGCCAATGGTAAAAAACAAAGCTAAAAGGGCGGCTATTCCACTAAATTTTACCCAAATTGGAATCACCTTACGATCATCTTCTTCTTTCAGTTTTGTTTGAATATTTTTCCAAACGTCTGGTGAAGGAACAGCCTCAAAATTTTTAAAGCTATCTTTAAATAAATCGTCTATATTTTTTTTAACTTTCATTGATCCTTAAGATGGATATTTTTAAAAAAATTAATTTTTTAATTTTACTTTGTAATAATCTTCAATCTTTATTTTCAAAATCCCCCTTGCTCTTGCAAGGTTCGATTTGGAAGTTCCCACTGAAATCCCAAGAGAATCAGCTATTTCTTTATGTGAATAATCATCCAAAACATACATGGTAAAAACCAATTGATATCTGTCAGGTAGTTCCTGGACTATTTTTAACAAAAAATCCAAAGGAACTTGATTATTCTCGACTTCAACAACCTCTTCTTCTTCAATCTGTTCTTCATTCGAAAGATGAAATGTTTTTTTCTTTCGATATTTTTGAAGCACTGTATTGATGGCTACTCGTTTCATCCAGCCCTCAAAAGAACCCTTATTCTTAAATTGCTCAATTCGTTGAAAAATTATTAAAAAGGCATCCTGTAAATTATCCTCTGCCTCATGATAATTTGGAGAATACTTTAAGCAAACAGCGAAAAGTATACCTGAAAATTTCTTGTATAACTCTTCCTGAGCTTTTAAATCTTGCTTTTTACAATTTGATATGAGCTCTTCTAATGTCAAACGTAGTATCTTAAACTTTTATAAAATGTTGAATTAACTAAATAATAAACAAGCAACAACTAAAAGACATCTACAAAGTATAGATGCCTAAAAAACAATTAGGTTGCGTAAGAAGAAAAAAATACTATTTATTTTCTACAATTGCTTCTTTTATTTTTTGCTCAAGCTCATCCATTAACTCAGGATTATCTAAAAGTAAAGACTTGACAGCTTCTCTACCTTGACCTAATTTCGTGTCATCGTAACTAAACCAGGAACCGCTCTTTTTAATGATTTCAAAATCAACTCCAAGATCTATAATTTCGCCAACTTTTGAAATTCCTTTTCCATAAACAATGTCAAATTCAACAGTCTTAAAAGGAGGAGCGACTTTATTTTTAACAACTTTGACTCTTGTTTTATTACCCAAAACCTCACTATTTGTATTTTTTATTTGTGTAGATCTTCTTATATCAAGCCTCACAGATGCGTAGAATTTTAGAGCATTCCCTCCTGTTGTCGTTTCTGGATTACCAAACATAACACCAATCTTTTCTCTCAATTGATTAATAAAGATAACTGTACATTTTGTTTTACTGATAGACCCTGTTAGTTTACGCAAAGCTTGAGACATTAAACGAGCATGAAGTCCCATTTTAGAATCTCCCATTTCTCCTTCTATTTCGCTTTTAGGAGTAAGAGCAGCGACAGAATCAATCACAATAATATCTATAGCTCCAGAACGAATTAAATTATCGGTAATTTCTAATGCTTGCTCACCATTATCGGGTTGCGAAATAATTAAATTTTCAACATCTACTCCTAAATCCTCTGCATAATATCTGTCAAAAGCATGTTCAGCATCAATAAAAGCGGCTATTCCTCCTTTTTTTTGAGCTTCAGCAATTGCATGTAAAGTTAAGGTAGTTTTACCTGACGATTCAGGCCCATATATTTCGACAACTCTCCCTTTTGGATAACCTCCTACCCCTAAAGCAACATCTAAACCTAAAGAACCTGTTGGAATAACTTCCGTATCTTCTACGGCTGCATCTCCCATTTTCATTACAGTTCCCTTACCATATGTTTTATCTAATTTATCTAAAGTTANNCTTTAATGCTTTTAATTTTGCGTCTTTTTCGTTGCTCATTAGTCTATCTTTTTTTATTGAAAATGTTAATATGCTAATGTACTATTTCTTTATTAGCAGTACAAAGGTAAAAACAAGAAAAACAAAAATACCTTAACAAGGTTTGTCTAGAATTAATATCTTTACTCCTAGTATAAGATCTCTATAGATTTTATAAAGTTTAATCGACGTCTCTTATGTAAATAAGGGCTATATATATAATTATGGGCTGTACAAGTTGTAGTTCTGGGGCTGATGGGCAGCCAAAAGGTTGTAAAAACAATGGCACATGTGGATCGGATGGGTGTAATAAGTTGACCGTGTTCGATTGGTTAGCTAACATGTCATTGCCAGGTGATCAAAAACCATTTATTGGAGTAGAAGTTCGTTTTAAAAACGGAAGAAAACACTTTTATAAAAATACCGAAAATTTATCTTTATCAATTGGGGATATTGTTGCTACTGAGGCAACATCTGGCCACGATATTGGAATTGTTACTCTTACCGGTGAATTGGTGAAAGTACAAATGAAAAAGAAAAGTCGTAATGAAACCGCTGAAGATCTCCCAAAAATATACAGAAAAGCAACTCAAAAAGACATTGATATTTGGCAAACAGTCAGGGCTAAAGAGGCTGAGATTCAAAAAAGATCTCGTGAAATAGCAATTCACTTAGGGTTAAAAATGAAGATATCTGATATCGAATATCAAGGTGACGGATCTAAAACAACGTTCTATTATACTGCTGAAGAACGTGTAGATTTTAGACAATTAATCAGAGATTTTGCCAGTGCATTTAGCACAAGAGTTGAAATGAAACAAGTTGGTTTTAGGCAAGAGGCTGCAAGGCTAGGGGGTATTGGATCCTGTGGGCGCGAGTTATGTTGTTCCACTTGGTTAACTGATTTTAGATCTGTGAAGACATCTGCAGCTCGATATCAACAGCTATCTTTAAATCCTCAAAAATTAGCAGGTCAATGTGGGAAACTAAAATGCTGCCTAAATTATGAATTAGATACCTACTTAGATGCCATAAAAGATATTCCTAAAAGTGATGTTAAATTAATTACTGAAAAAGGAGTTGCTATTTGTCAAAAAACAGATATTTTTAAAAGATTTCTTTGGTACGGTTATGAAAAGCAGGGAGTGAACTGGCATAAAATCAGTGTTGATAAAGCCAATGAAATTATTGCACTAAACAAAAAAGGTGTTAAGGTTTTGAGCCTGGAAGAGTATGTTGTAGAGGAACAAATTTCTGAAACAAAAATATTTGAAAATGTTGTAGGTCAAGACAGTCTTACTCGTTTTGATAAACCAAAATCTAAAAATAATAGAAAAAGGAACAACAGAACTAGAAATAAAAATAAAGCCAGAAATAAAAACCACCACCAAAATAAAAAAATCAAAAAGAATGTCTAAACTTTTTGCCTTTTCATTTTTTCTAATCCTGATCTTTTCATGCGACTCAAAAACTTTAATTAGTATGAATAAAGAATTGTCAGGAGTTTGGGAAAAACAAGAAATTATAATGTTTAATTTACCAGAATTAGATAGTTTGAAAGGTTATGATTTGTTTATAAATCTAAGAAATACCAACGATTATAAATTCAATAATTTATATTTAATTGTTGCAATGAGTTTCCCATATGGTAAAATAGTTACCGATACATTGGAGTACAAAATGGCAAAGCCTGACGGAACTTGGTTGGGAAATGGAATAGGTGACGTAAAGGAAAATAAGTTGTGGTATAAAGAAAATGTTACTTTCTCAGAAAAAGGAATCTATAAAGTTAGTATATCTCATGCCATGCGCAATAACGGTGACGTTACAGGCGTTAAAAATCTTGATGGGATAATTGATGTAGGGTTTAGTATTGAGGAAAAAACATTCAAATAATTTATGACTAAGCGAAAAACAATAAAAAAGAAAAGAAAACCAAAAACTCAATATCGAAATATTAAACTATTTTGGGGTTTTTTTGGTATTGGACTTTTTGTTGTTGTTTTTATATTTCTTTTAGCTTCTTGGGGATTTTTCGGCAAATTACCAGATGAAACAAGTTTAGAAAATCCCGAAAAAAATCTTGCTACTGAAATCATCACAATCGACGGTACAACTATAGGAAAATTTTATAAAGAAAATAGAACTCCTGTGAACTTTAAAGAGTTGCCTGAGCATCTAATAAATGCGCTGATTGCAACTGAAGATGTTCGTTTTTATAATCATTCTGGAATTGATGCAAGAGGGACCTTAAGAGCGATTGCTTATCTTGGGAGTAAAGGAGGAGCTAGTACAATTACACAACAATTAGCAAAATTATTTTTTACTGAAAATGCTTCAAAAAACATAATGGCAAGAATTCTTCAAAAATCTAAAGAGTGGGTGATCGCGATTAGACTTGAGGAACGCTATACCAAGGAAGAGATTATTACAATGTATTTTAATGAATATGATTTTTTAAATCAAGCGATAGGGATCGAGTCTGCTGCTCATATTTATTTTGATAAGGCTCCAAGAGATCTTACCATTTCAGAGTCTGCAATTCTTGTAGGAATGTTTAAAAATTCATCGTTGTACAATCCTGTTCGTAATCCAGTAGGGGTAAAAAACAGAAGAAATGTTGTTCTAAGTCAAATGGCAAAATATAAATTTATCTCAGAGAGTATTAGAGATTCAATTCAAAATACTGAATTAGAAATCAAATTTACTCCCCAAGGGCATGACAAGGGAATTGCTACTTACTTTAGAGAGTACACTCGAAATTTTATGCATGATTGGAGTAAAAGAAATTTAAAAGCTGATGGCACAGAATACAATATTTATAGTGATGGATTAAAAATCTACACCACAATTGATTCTAAAATGCAAAGATATGCTGAGAATGCTGTTGACAGCCATATGCAAAATCTTCAAAACGAATTTGACAAACAAAACAGAAACAATGACTTAGCCCCATTTAGAGAAGTTACAAATGAAGAAGTTGATTTTATTCTAAAATCTGCAATGAAAAGAAGTGATCGATGGAGAAAAATGAAAAAGCTTGGAAAATCTGAAAAAGAAATTAAGGCAAGTTTTTATAAAAAAACTAATATGCGAATTTTTGCTTGGAGTGGCGATAAAGATACTTTGATGACTCCCATGGATTCTATCAGGTACCACAAGTCAATTCTTCAAGCCTCATTAATGTCTATGACACCTCAAACGGGCGAAGTAAAAGCTTGGGTAGGAGGAATCAATTATAAATATTTTAAATATGACATGGTTAGAAAAGGAAAACGTCAAATTGGTTCTACTTTTAAACCCTTTGTATATGCAACCGTAATTGATCAAATGCATATGTCACCCTGTGACACCTTACCTAACACTTTGCATACAATTGAAGTTGGGAAATATGGCTTAAATGAGCCTTGGACTCCAAAAAATTCAAGTGACAAATATGGAGGAATGTTAACTTTAAAAGCTGCTTTGGCTCAATCAGTTAACACGGTTACCGCAAGACTTATTGACAGAGTTGGGCCAAAACCTGTACTAGATTTAGTTGGAAAAATGGGAGTTAATACAAAAAATATATTAGAAGTTCCCTCTATTGCATTGGGGACTCCTGATGTCTCTTTATATGAAATGGTAGGAGCATATAGTACATTTGCTAACAAAGGAGTTTATATTAAGCCTTCATTAATTACTAGAATTGAAGATAAAAACGGCACTGTTTTATATCAACATGTTCCAGAAACTAGAGATGTCCTTAGTGAAGAAGCGGCCTATGTCACTGTTAGTTTAATGGAAGGTGTTACGCAATCAGGATCTGGTCAACGATTAAGATCAGACTGGGCATCGAACCTTCCCGTTTATAAAGATATTATTACCGGATATCCTTGGAAGTTTACAAATTCTATTGCAGGAAAAACAGGAACTACACAAAATCAAAGTGATGGATGGTTCATGGGGGTTGTTCCAAACTTAGCAACTGGAGTATGGGTAGGAGGCGAAGATCGCTCCACCCATTTTTCTACAATTGCCTATGGCCAGGGGGCTTCCATGGCACTACCCATTTGGGCAAATTACATGATCGATTGTTATAACAATGAAACTCTGAGAATTTCAAAAGAAGACTTTTCGGTTCCGGAGGTTCTTTCCATCGAGACGGACTGTGATAAATGGAAAGAAAATCAACAAGTAATAGAAAACGAATATCCAGATGAGTTTTAACTTAAAGTAAACAAGGGTTTTAGTAATTTAAAAAATATGTTAATAACTGCCATTTTATTTATTGCTTTTGGAATTTTGATAAAATATGGAAAAATGTATTTCCTCATAGCTGGTTACAACACCATGTCAAAAGAAGAAAAAGAAAAATATGATATTGAAGGAATCGCAACTGTTTTCAAAAATATTATGTTCGGAATGGCATTCATCATAATATTAGGAGATCTTGTAGGAGAATTAACTGAAAATGATAATTTAGTGAATTATGCTTTTTGGACCGCTATGGCAACTGGAATTCCTTACTTGTTATTTAAATCAAACTCAAAAAGATATAAAAAATAAAATTATAGCTATGATTAATAAAACTGTTCTTAATGTTCAAAAGGCTTGTCAAGGTGTAAAAGATGCAATGACATTCATGTTAGGAGGATTTGGATTAAGCGGAATTCCAGAAAACGCTATTGCAGAACTGGTGCGATTAAATGTTAAAGATGTTACTTGTATTTCAAATAATGCAGGAGTCGACGAGTTTGGTTTGGGATTATTACTCCAAAAAAAACAAATTCGAAAAATGATTTCGTCTTATGTTGGAGAAAATGCGGAGTTTGAGCGTCAAATGCTAAGTGGAGAATTAGAAGTTGAATTAATTCCTCAAGGTACTCTAGCTCAACGTTGTAGAGCTGCCCAAAGCGGAATCCCAGCTTTTTATACTCCCGCAGGCTATGGTACCGAAGTCGCACAGGACAAAGAAAGTAGAGCATTTAATGGAAAAATGCACCTATTAGAATACGCTTTTAACGCTGATTTCGCATTTGTAAAAGCTTGGAAAGGGGACGCTGCTGGCAATTTAATTTTTAAAGGTAGTGCGCGCAACTTTAACCCAAATATGTGTGGGGCCGCAAAAATTACAGTTGCTGAGGTGGAAGAGTTGGTTCCTGTTGGGTCTCTTGATCCCAACCAAATTCATATCCCTGGAATTTTTA
>ENA-UZWT01010043-UZWT01010043.1-metagenome-genome-assembly--contig:-Day-1-50m-contig-10043_pt1 | contig 10270 bp, 13 predicted proteins | sample MGYA00260338_ERZ794898 | MGnify/ENA metagenome assembly ERZ794898 | reverse complement strand
ATTGCAAGTTCAGAAACGCTCTCAACAAAAGATGTTGCACGTTTACAACAACATATTTTAGTGTATCCAAACCCTACAAATGGCAGTATAACTATTACATTAGATCCGTCAGAAACTGAATCTTTAGAATTTATAATTTACAATTCTTTAGGGCAGTCTGTAGGGTATTTTGAATTAGACTCAAATAATTTAGAAATTAATTTAAACTATCTCAGTAATGGTATATACTATTACCATATAAAAAACAAGGTTGAACTAATTTCACAAAATAAGATTATTAAACGCCAATAATACAAAGAAAAAAATTGGTTTATTCTTAAAAAAACTCATGCATTAAAAAACCACTGATTCTGGCGGTTTTTTTTGTTTTAATCAACTATTTTTTTTACTTTTAAAGAGCTATGAAACCTCTTCAATTGCCAACTATTAATATTAGTGCTGGATTACACAGAAATAACTCTGTGTGTTTTTTACGTTTTTATTTTAATGACATTTTAATTGAGAAACTTAAATCTTTTTCTGCCAGATGGTCTAAAAGCAACAAATGTTGGTGTTTAAAAATACTGAAACTAATTTAAAGCTGTTATTTCCTGTTTTTAAAGGGACGGCATGGTTGAACGTTCATGGATTAAAAGGCTCTAATCAAAAGGCAACTGTATCAGTAAAACAAAAAAAATATCTTCTAAAATTACTATCCCAGAAGCATATCTTTTGTTTTTAAAGCGAAGGCAATATAGTTTAAACACCATAAAAACAGAGACGATCGGCAAAAGCCAAAGGGCTGACCACCCAATGTGACAGAGAAGAGAAATAAAAAAGTGGAGTCCAGAACCCACAAAAATAAACGGGGAGTATTCTGAAAATCCATAAGAGTAGGAAGAAAAATAAGATATAATGAAAATTAGACAAGGAAGTGGTTCTTATGGTACTGTTATTCTAACTGTTGACGGCACTAAAGTTCGTAAAGGAAGTGGTTCTTATGGATCTGTAATTATGACTTTTGATGGTCAGAAAATCCGAGAGGGAAGTGGATCTTATGGATCTGTAATTGCAACTGTTGACGGCACTAAAGTTCGTAAAGGAAGTGGTTCTTATGGATCTGTAATTGCAAATATAGATGGCGAAAAAGTTAGGGAGGGAAGTGGTTCTTATGGATCTGTAATTGCAACAGTAGAAGGTGGCAGGATGTCTGGAGCCGCTGCTGCAGTATTTTTATTACTAATGTAAACTAGCTCATAACAAAACCTAAACTGCATTAAAACGCAGTTTAGCCAAACGTTGTAGGTAATTAGATAAATAATAGGGTAAGCTGAAAACCTAAATATTTAATAGAGTAAGCAAATTTAAATAATTGATTATGGCACAAGCAATGTACAAACATGACGCAATGCTCCATCTTGTATGGATTGTTGCGACAGCAGACAGAAAACCTGGTGAAGAGAAATCTGTTACTCCAGAAGAAAACTCATACATAAATACTATTAGAAGGACAGAGGGTATTAAAATAGATTGGGATGATTTTTCTTCAACACGAAAAAAATTAGGCTATAACAAAGAAGCAATAATAGATGAGGCATGTAAAGCCTTACGTGGATGTGGTAGAGATTGGAAAATAAAATGTCTTGGGTATATGCAACGCATGGGATGGGTTAGTAATGAAGGTGGTTATAAAGATGATTTGGAACAAGATATTTCTGAAAAAGAATGGAAATTAATTCTAAGAGCACAACGTGAGCTAGGACTAACTAAAGACGAAAGAAACAATAGTTATCAGTCATTACCTCGTAAATAACTACCTACAACAAAGTATAAGCGGCATTAAAACGGCCGCTTATACTAAACGTTATATTTTAAGAAGTTAATGCGACAGAACCAAAAAAAACACTATATTTATAAAAAAACTTACACATACTTAAATCAAAACAAAATATATTATGAATATTTCAGAATTATATGATTGGTACAATGGTAAAAGAAACACAACATTGTCAGAAGACAACTTCTCCTCAATGTTAATGATGTTCCCATCTGTACTTGTTGCCAATGCTGATGGAGATTTTGACGCTCTTGAAAAACAAAACCTATCTGCCTCTTGCTATGGTTTAGAAGCAGAACCTTGGATCACTAGTGAACTTTATTCAGAACTTTGCTATTTAGCAAGTACAACAGATGCAGAAATGCATAAAAACTTATTCGCATGTATTAAGTCTGAATCAAAATCTAATGAAGAAGCAAAATTGATTATTACTGACCTTATGATTCAGATGGCTAAATCATCGGATGGGATTAGCGAAGAAGAGAGTTCAAAAATAAATGAAATAAAGTCAATTTTAGAATATTAAAATATAGTATCATGAAGAATATTGAAAATAAAGATATGAATTCGATTCCTCCGTTTGTAATGTATGGAGCGATAGAGTCTAACCCAGAATTGGACAGTAAAAAAAGTTATTACGATCCTATTTCTCAGAAATCAATTTATCCATATGGTATGGGTTCTCAAAAAAAAGTTACTAGAAGTGCAAAAAATGTAGGCAGCTTTTTATTTCCTAAATATAAAAACGCAACCGACGACGCCAAAGAAAAATAGTAAAAAGCCTCTAACGAGGCTTTTTTTTTGAATAATATAATATGCTATTAATAATTACCAACCAGGAAGATATTCATCCAAATCCTGTAATTGATATTCTAATTCAAAGAAATATCGGTTTCTTTAGATTGAATACTGAGAGTTTATTTACGCATTACGACGTTACCTATGAAATATCTTTAGATAAAAAGTATTTTGAAATATCCTATAAAGATGGAAGCCATTCTATTAACAGTGATCAAATATCTTGTGTTTGGGAAAGAAGACCTTGCGAACCTCTGGCTACTTATGACCCCTTTGAAAATAAAGAAATTTCAAAACTATTACTTGACGAAGGTGATGGTTTTTTGAAATTCTTCAGGTATTCAATGGACAAACTACCATGGATAGGAGATGCTATTTTAGAAAGGAAAGCCGGGAGTAAAATCTTACAAAAAATAGTTGCAAAAGATATTGGCTTCTCAATTCCTAAAACTGTTTTTACAAATAAAATAAAGGATTTAGATCTATTTGAATCTGAAGAGATTGCAATTAAACCCATTTCAGCATTCGGACTTGAAAAAGATGAACAGAATAGCTTTATTTTCTACACAACTAAAAAATCTAAAAAAGAAATTTTAAAAGCTGGTGAAATTGGGTTTCGTAACACTATCAATTTTTTTGAAAGCTATGTAGACAAATCTCATGAAGTAAGAGTAACATATATAAAAGACGAAGCCTTTACTGTCAGTATAAACAGTCAATCATTTGAAAAAGACAAAGGGGGTATTGACTGGCGACAAGGGTACGATCATGGAATTGCATTCACTTCGATTGAATTACCTACAGATATTGAAAAAAAATGTGTTGAATTTTTAAATTATTTCGGATTAATGTTTGGTTGCTTTGATTTCATCGTGGACAAAGAAGGTGATTATCATTTTCTAGAATGCAATACAAACGGACAATGGATGTGGATTGAAGAAGAAGCAAAACTTCCTATTTCAACCAAAATAGCTGATGTTTTCACAGAATATGCTTTAGAGAAAGCTAAATAGTGGATGATTTCATCCAAACATATTACTGTAAAAAGGGTGTACTTTCTATTTCAAAACTAAATGAACCTGTACATACATTAACACAAGTATTTAGTCATAAAGAAAATATATTAAACTTTCCTCCTGATGGTATTCCATCAAAAACTGATATCGAACACTTTCTGACCATATACAAATCTGAGGATATTTGCGGGTTTTATAGAATAATTGATTTACAATTTGAAAATAAAATTGAACTACATGGGAGTTTTAAATCAGAAAGCAATTTTTTAATAAAAAGTTATTTTGAATTAACAGAAAGGTTTGTATCTGAAGTTCAAGACGCATTCCCAGACATGAAAATAACATCGGTAGTTTCTGCGTCTAACAAGAGTGTTATTAAATTTCTTGAATTCTTAAAGTTTGAAAAACAATCAGGGTTTTCAAGTGAATCAAATACAAATTACCTAAACTACCTCTACCTCCCTGAGTAAAATTAACTTCATCCCTTCCTCAAACATGAAAAAATCTATGAAAACTATAATTACATCATTTATATTCATTTTTTCATTACAAATTAATGCCCAGTATACTATCAACGATGTTTTTTCAGACACAAACGAAACTACTACAATGACTAGAGATATTTTTGCGGTCTGGTGGGATAATGATTTTGACTACACAGCAGAGGCTGATGTTTTATTAGACCAGATGATTGCTTATAAAAGTATTTGTTTAAATGAATTAAATATGGAAAATCCACCTAACCCAATAGACGGATTTTATTTTAACGTGTACCTTCATGATGATGGCGGTTTTTATGACTCTAATAATTGGGGAAATGGCATAGGCACTGATAGTAACGGTTATCCTTTTTTCACCCTTCCATATGGTAGTATTAATGATTTAGTAAATCTATCACACGAGACATTCCATATTTTTCAATACAATAGCAATTCTTCTGGTTTTGTCTATTCAGGTGATAGTCAATGGTACATAGAAGCAACAGCTAATTGGTTTGCTGCTATTCAAAACCAATTAGCGCCTAGAGCACTAATAGAAGCTGAAATTTTAGTAAGAATACCTCAAGTACCACTATGGTTAAGTTTTGAAAACTATCCAACTAGCTATCCAGATAATTGGCAACGTTATGTACATCAATATGCTTCTGCATTATTCATGTATTATCTTACAGAAGAGGAAAATATTTCTAATGATATTATAATAAATGGTTTTTATGCTAACACCTCTCAATTTCCTCAAGAATATCTATATAATCAAATTGGAAGTTCAAATTTTAGAAATCATTTTATAGATTGGGCTTCGCACATGACTAATAACTTTGACTTTATAACCCAACAACAAAAAATAGAGAATTTAAATGAATGGAATACTTATGCAGACCTATCTGATGATAATGAATATGTAGACATTTTTGATGAGTCAGGAAGTAATGGTTGGTTCCGACCTATGGATACAGAAGTAACAAATGCTTGGGCTTTTAATACTTATAAAATAGAAAATGCTAGTAATACAAACTATACTTTTGAAATTAATGGAGATCCGACTGGGTCTTATGGAGATGCATCTTTTTTTCAAGGAAAAATTTTAGTGAAAAACACAAAAGGAAACAGTGTGTTTTATGATGTCCAAATGACTAATAATTATCAAGGATCTTTATCCATAGATATTACTGATTCTGACAATGAAATTTATTTCATAATTGCTTCAATGCCAGAAATATTTGAAGATACAAATCCAGAATTTCAAATATTTTCATATGAAATGAGAATAGCTAATAATTTACTTAATGTTACAGACTTTAACACTAATGGACTAGTTAAAATATATCCTAATCCGGCTAAAGACATTCTTAATATAGAAATCGACAATTATGAAGATATAATGGATCTAACTATCTATTCAACAACGGGGAAGATACTTTTAAGTAAAAAAACATTTAATGACCAAAAACTTTCAATCGATGTTTCCAATATCAGTGAAGGATTATATTTTGTAAGAATATCTAGCCTTACTCGATCAGATACAATTAAAATTATAAAAAAATAAAACGATTTGCTAACACCGTATAAAAATAATTGCTGTTTAGTGCTTAATCAAAGGTCGTTGCGTGTTTGTAATGTCTGATTTTCCTGCGTAAAATCCTCGCATACAAACCCGCAACTATTCTTATACAACAACGTTACCTCACATTTGAAACTTAATTGAGTTCTAAAATAGATTGATAAATGATTAAAAACTTTTTTCAACCTATAATCATACCTTTTTCAACCTATCATTATTTATTTAACGATAACTATTCCAATAGATTTGTATCGAACTTAAAATCATTAAATTTATAAATTATGAAAAATCGAACAATTTTATTATTATTTACTTTGTTGTTATCCATAACAACTTTTGCTCAAACACAATACGATCAAACGGTAAACAAACAAGTAACAGAGTTTATGTTTGAAAGAAGTATTCAACTTGAAGATTGCAAAAAAAATGAAGAAGTTATCATTTCTATTGCCGAAAACACCAAACAATTTGAATTAACAATTAACAGTAGTGTATTTTCAGGAAAAGTGACACTAGAAATCTACGATTCCAAGGGAAAAAAACAAGGCACTTTTTCTGTTGGTACTCAACTTAACATTGAAAATGCCGAGACTGCTAATGGCACAATAAACAAAAGTTTATTAGAACCAGAAGAAGGCGATTGGAAAGTGAAAATCATCCCTTTAAATGCAAAAGGACTTATTAGTATCCGAACGATTAATTGGTTATAAATGAATGAATAAAAAGCTAAATAAAATAATTTGGAATCTATTGGTAATGCTTTTTCTAAATATGATTACTGTATTTGGACAAAATTCTGGTAATGGTAAATTAAATGGTGTAGTACAAATAGATACATCGTGGTCTTCTGATATTTATTTATCTTACATTCCAACATTCAGTGATATCACTTCTATGTCTAGCGAAATGATTATTGCAGATGCAAAAATAGATAGTCTAGGCTATTTTGAATTTGATTTAGACTTTTTACCCAATGAGCAAAGGTTATATCGTTTGCACATTTCAAAAAATGAAGATTCCAAAAACTCACTAATTATTGGTGGATTAAATGAAAACTACCTTGTCTTTATAGCTAATAGAGATTCTAAAATAAAGTTAAAAGGAACATCACTTACTCCACCTTTTAAGAATGTGATTTTTGAAACTCAAAATGAAAATTTTGAATTTCAAAAAATCACTCATTTGGTTTTTAAGAAAGATAGTATTGCTTCTAAAAGTGGACGCTCAAAAAGAAAATTTATAGAAGAGAGACTAAACGAAAAGTTGTTGCATATAGCAGATTCATCTACTAATTCATTAATTTCACTATACGCACTTCATAAGATTGATTTTGAATCCAACTACCCTTTAAACGAAAATTTTTATGAGAATTATTTAAAAAAATGGTCACATCGGGATGATGGTTACAGTGAAGATTTTAGAAAAAAGTTACCTCTAAAAATGCCAAAATATAATTGGCCATTCATTATAAGTTTAGGAATCATTTTAACAATTCTTGGCTATGTTATTGGAAAATATAACTTGTTTAAAAACAACAGAATTAATAACCTTACTGTACAAGAAAGAAAAGTACTAGACTTATTAAAAGAAGGAGCCACAAATAAGGAAATTTCTGAAGAATTCAATATTGGAATTAGTACCGTTAAATCACACGTAAGCAGTATTTTGACCAAACTAAAGGTAAAGTCAAGAAAGGAAATAATGAATTTGAAATAAAACATGTGGTAACACCGTGTATAATTCATTGCTTGAGCAAGTGATTATTTGGAAAATTCCGAAGGCATTTTCTCTAACAAGTTTTTGTTTACTAAATTAGTTGCTTAAACACGCAACTAACCATACACAAGACCGTTGTAGCAAATTTGACGCAACCTTTTGAACATTTTCACATCTATTTAAAAACTATAATCAATTATGAAAAAAAATGTATTAATTATCTTGTTATCAATCTTCGTTTTGAGTTGTAATTCAGACGATGACATTTCTGGAATGGTAAACGTTGAATCTACTTTAATTGCTAAAGACAATCTTTTTGGAAATGGAGACGAAGGAATTATTGAACAGAATTTAGAAATTACTGACCAAAATACGTGGGACAATTTAATATCTCAAATGAATTCGGTAAATAATGTTTCTGATAATTTTTCAGAAATAGATATCGACTTTTCTCAATACAAAGTTATTGCATTATTTGATGAAATAAGAGGAAATGGAGGTTATAGTTTGGAATTAAATATAATGTCAAATTCTGAAAATATAATAGTTAACATAACAGATGTTGTTCCTGAAGGAAATGCTACAACTGTGATTACACAACCTTTCCATATTGTGAAAATTTCAAATTCTGATTTACCTATAATATTTGAATAAAAAACTTGCTACAACACCGTATAAAATTAATTGCTAGTTATAAGCCTACTTACGAAAGTCCTCGCAACTAATCTTATACAATCACGTTGTAAACAATTAAAACTAAGAAATATGAAAAATTTATTTTTGTTAATATTTATACTTTTCCAATATGGGTCTTTTGCTCAAACTACAAAAAAGATTAATAATAATAGGCTAATTATTAAATTTAAATCAAGTGTTGGAATAGAATATAGAATCCCACAAAGTGATAAAAAATTTAATCATGAGGAACTGGATAACATAAATAAAAAAAATAGGGTACAGTCCATAATATTAAGTGGGAACAAGAAAAAGAAAGATACTTATATTCTCAATTTTGAATCAAATCAAAATATTGATCACTTAATCAAACAATACAAGAACTCAAATCTATTTGAATATGTAGAACCCGATTTTATTGGTGTAGGAGGTGGTAAAAAAATAAAATTGCAATCAATTCCTAACGACACATACTTTTCAAGACAATATGGTTTGTATAATGATGGAACATTTTCACTATCGTCGGCTACAAACGATGCAGATATAGACATGGACCTTGGGTGGGATATAGAGCAAGGAGATCAGTCTATTATCGTTGCAGTTTTAGATTCTGGTATTAAATTAGACCATCCAGAATTTAGCGGAAGACTATGGACGAATCCTAACGAAACGTTGAATGGTATAGATGATGATAACAATGGTTATATTGATGATATAAATGGTTGGGATTTTGCAAATAATGATGATGACCCAACAGATGATCATGGACACGGAACAAACGTTACAGGAATAATTGGAGCAAATTCAAATAATAACCTAGGGTATTCTGGAGTTGATTGGAATTGTAAATTAATGATTGGAAAAATTTTAGATGAAAATAACTCTGGTTATTATTCTTGGTGGACAGATGGTATTTATTATGCTGTTGATAATGGTGCGAAAGTTATCAATATGTCAGTAGGAGGTTCAGGATTTTCTAGCTCTATGAAAGATGCGATTGATTATGCCTATAACAATGGAGTAACTGTTGTAGCTTGTATGATGAATGAAAACAACAATACCACTTTTTACCCTGCAGGTTATCAAAATACAATTGCAGTGGGTGCAACAAATCCCAATGACGAACGTTCAGCCCCATTTTTTTGGAGTACAACTAGTGGCAGTAATTATGGAAATCATATTGATGTTGTTGCGCCAGGAAATTATATTTATGGTCTAGACCATCAATCGGATACTAATTATAATTTCTATTGGGGTGGAACATCACAAGCAGCACCTTTAGTTACTGGGCTTAGTTCATTATTACTTGCACAAGATGCTGATAAAACACCCGATGATATTAGAAGTATTATTAGAAGTACCGCAGAAGACCAATTAGGAAATATTTCCGAAGATATTTCAGGTTTTGATATTTATTATGGTTATGGTAGAGTTAATGCATATGAGGCCCTTCTTCAAAGCTCCTTGTCGATTAATGAAATTACAAATCCTAAAAATTTATCGATTTTCCCAAATCCTGTTTCAAATTTCGCAACTGTTAATAGCGCTTTAAAATTCAATACAGTGCTAATTCATAATATATTAGGAGTTGAAGTGTTAAAAATTGACAATTCATCTCAACAAAACTTTTTAAAAATAGATTTTTCCAATTTAGAGAGAGGGGTTTATTTAGCATCTTTATTGAATGATGATAATACCGTAATAGTTTCAAAAAAAATAATTAAAAAGTAACTGTTTACAACACCGTGTAAAATTAATTGGGTTATTGTGGTTCACTTATGAAAGTCCAGGAGGGCTTTCAATCTGTGTTTTTATTAAATAACTTTAGTATTTAAACCACGCAACTAATCATACACAAACACACAAGCAGCAATGTGACCTATACCCAATCGGAATCTTCTAAAGTAAAAATTTCGCTTATTTCAACTTCAAAAATTTGAGCTAATCTCAAAGCTAAAACTGTTGACGGAACATATTTCCCTAATTCCATTGCATTAATTGTTTGTCTGCTAACTTTTGCCAATTTAGCTAATTCAGCTTGTGTAATATTCTTTTTTGCTCTTTCTACCTTGATGCTATTCTTCATAAGAAGCTGATTTTTTTAATTTAGAAATTTGCCAATTAAATCTAACTATAAAAAATAGTAAGACCGTAAACATATTGAACACCATAACCCATAAAAAAGCGA
>ENA-UZWT01010372-UZWT01010372.1-metagenome-genome-assembly--contig:-Day-1-50m-contig-10372_pt1 | contig 10303 bp, 9 predicted proteins | sample MGYA00260338_ERZ794898 | MGnify/ENA metagenome assembly ERZ794898 | reverse complement strand
TCCATTACTTCTTTCCAGGCACCTTCACCGTCAAACTTACCTTGACGAATTGCACCAACAGTCACTACAAGAATATCAATTAGTGCGTCCAATTGATCAATTCTGTCATCTTCTTTTACTGCTGCTTCTAGTTCACTTACTTCTTCACGTATGAGATCGAGATACATTGCATAGTTTGCTCTAGTTGTTTTTTGGTCACAAGCCTTTTGAAACCTTGCTACATCCTTAAATGGGTTTGTCATTATATTTCATCTCCAATTCTTACATCATCTGGTTTTTCACTACTAAAAGCTAAAATACTTTCAGCTTCGACCATGCGTAGTGTTTCTTCACCTGTGCCGTCATCTATGTTAACACCACGTGTCCAACGGCCATGTTCGATTAAGATCCAGTCACCTACATTGTATGAATCTGTATTTTCTGGACCTTTAGAATGTACTTTGCCCCAACGAGGATAGATACCTCTAGTTGAGCCATTGTCATCTGTAATAATCAATCCGCTTCTAGTCTTTTGTTCACCGAAGTGCATATCACTTACAATTACTCTATTTTTAATTGGCGTTAGTGTGCCTTTGATTCTTGGCGTGATTTTAAATCCGCCGGCTTGAAAGTCGTCTGTGTTCATTATTCACCTTTTTTTACAAAATTGCCGTCTTCGTCTTCTATCCATTCGTCCTCTACTTCTTGAACTTTAGCAGGCTCTACTTTTTTAGGAGTAGGTTTTTTTGCTTCAACTTTAGGAGCAGGTTTTGGAGGAACAGGTTCATTATCAAAATTATCTAACTCTGCTGCTTCTGCTTCAGATAAATCTTTCTGTTTTGATTGATGTGCAACAGGTTCTTGATTGTAATATTCTTTTACTACGTCTTCACGTTTTTTTACAATCCTTCCACCTGGTCCTAATTCGTCACCTCTAGCATTTACTTTTGCATTGCCGACAGCAGGAGTTAGCTCGTTGCGCTTAATCAATAAATCAAGGTCAACTACTTTGCCTTGCATACTTCTATAAGTCTTACGACCCTTGTTTTTCATTGGCATTTATTTCTCCTTACTTATATTACAACTACTTATGATATTTGTCAAGTCCAAAACTCAGATATTGAACATCGCCAATAGCCGTTTTTGCGCTGATAATGATATGCAGTGTTAAACCAATTGTTATCTATTGTTTTGTCATGGTGATCTATAGTAATATAGTTTGCTTTGATACCATACATTGCATGTGCAACTTTTCTATCAACTCTTATGTCGAAAGGATAATCCATATCCTTATCTCTACACATTAATAAATTACACATCATAACCGCACGGGTATTTATACCTGCAAAATTCTCACTTAGAAACCATTCCATTTCTCTTTGGAAGTCAAATCTGTTTTCGTGTATTCTAATACTACTAGCGCCTTTGTATTCCCAAAATATATCATCATCGCCCAACACTTGCCTGCCCCATAATGCACGTTTTGCATACACGTCTTCAAAGCATTTTTTTGTTGCAGCATATTCACTATACAACCAAGTGTGTGGATTAGCCTTAATCCAGTTGAACAATCGCAAATACAAGTTTGTTTCGCTTTCACCTTGTGTATTTTTTATGTACTTTGCTAGATAATGGCCCCATCCGTAGTAGTACATTAATATCACAAGCCAACTGTACAAGTGTCCTTGTATAACTGTTTCGTGATCTGCTGTACCTGTAGCATACACAACATCTGTGTATTCTGTAATGTACTTTTCGTCTGCACCCAAATAGACGGTGTCTAATGCTATCTTACGTACATCTAATCCGTGCTGCTGTTGATATGTTTTGTTGCCCATTGGTGAGTTGTCTGTCACAACCAGCGGATGTATCATTAGATAGTTATCCTGCCCTGCATCTATTAGTTGCTGTATACCAGACTTTAAACTGTCAAATGTTTCTCCAGGCAATGGCCATATAAGTTCGCTGTATGTAGGAATACCGTCTTCTTGATATTTGTCAAAGTATGTTTTTAGTGTATCAAAGTCTAAGTTAAAACGTTCTACTATGTCTAGTGTATTTTCATTGAAACTTTGTAGCGCAACTGTAATGCCTTTGAATACATTTTCTCCGCTATCATGTGCTGCTTTAGCAATAGCATAGTTTTTATCTAGATTGTTTTTGCTCCATGTTGCGTCCCACCACATAGGGTATCCGTATTTTTTCTTTGTGTTCAATACGTGCTGTGTAAGTTCATAATCTCTATCTAGCATACCCCAGTTGCTGTCGCACACACTTACATACTCAATACGATTCTTGCCCATCCATTCTATTTCAGCCTTACAACGTTCCATGTCAAACAGTGTGAGTTTGTTCCAATAGCTTTCACCTATGTCACAAAAACTACAATGATAAGGACAGCCACGCAAACTTTCCCAAGTGACTTGAAACATTGTATCCGCAGGATACTTTGCCATAATAGGTTCGTAGAATCCTTCCAATATTGGGCTAGGTATATTGTTGATGTTTTTTCTACGCACTGCTGGCTCGGGCATATGGTATAGTGTTTGTACATTAGGAATAGTTGTCCAGTCATTGCCTGCAAGTATACGCTTGAATGCTTCTTCACCTTCGCCATGTATAAACGCATCAAACATAGGATGCTTGTCAAAAAAGTCTGGATCGTATTTGTTTATCTGTGGACCGCCTGTGATAATCTTGCATTGTCTAAACTTGCGTTTGATTTGTTTGGCAAGTTCTCTATTGTACTCCCAATTCCATACATAACTGCTCATAGCAACCATGTCCGGTGATTCCATAGTTGCTACATAATCTACAGGTTCTATTTTTTCTATAAGAACATCTTTGAGAGTCCAGTCGTTGTTTTTACCATAGCACCATTGGTAGCCTATTGCCAGTGGCAAAAACTTATTGGGTCCATGATTATCACTTGCTTGAACCAAGTAAATATTCATCTCAAAAATTCACGCCAATCAAGTTCGTATTTGATACTGTCTATTTTGTGTACACCAATCAAATACAGCACATAACTTGCTACACTTGATCCACGTCCTACACCCCATACAATATCATTCTCACGCATAAAGTCTACAAGATAAATCATATAACGCAATAAATTATACATATCACGTTCTTCATATGCTTCTAGTTCTTCGTATGTTCTTTCGAAGTTTGCACCTGGGCATTTTCTAATGACATAGTCACGCACATCTATATTCTTATATTCATCAGGCATAAACCATTCACCCTGACATACACCGTCAAAAGTCTTTTGATCTACATCTAGTGGAATATACTTTTGTAGTTTATCAAGGCCTTGTTCTTCCATAGCAGCGTTGAACTTGTCTACATTATCGTTTGCATCACACAACACCACATGGACTTTATCCGCATGACCAGTATAGATCATATCGATTAAGTCTTTGTTTGTAAACCGTGGGATACCAAAGTTATCTGTTTTCATTAGCATACATGTATTTTACGATACGTTGATTAAATCGTCAAGTGAATTATCTTGCTGTTCTTGTTCTTGTTTTAATCTAGCTGCCGCTCTGCGATCTTCTATTTCTAATTTGTAGCCATCTATTAACAATATCATCTGATGACGCATATCTGCATTATCAGTCATAAAATACATTTGATTCAACTTCAGCAGTTTTTGCTCAAGCATTGTATCTGTATAATCTTTCATATTATTTTCATGAGGATGAATCATGCTGCTGCTACAAATGTTCCCATGTGTTGTAGATAAACTGTAATACCGTTGTCATAACTAAATGCTTTGATTAGTTGACATTTGTTATTTACAGCATCAGTTGCAATAGCTGCACTACCGCCAAATTCTGTAGTATCTTCTACACGTATTGTACTTGGCAATCCTGTACTGTACTCAGCTGCAAATCCTACTGCACGTGGTGTTCCGCTATCGTGGAAAACTTGTACTATCATTTCTGCATATTGATTATTTGTTGGCCAATCTACTAGAGTAAGAGTCGTGTCGTTTGGTAATGTGACTTCAAAATGATGTGCATTTTCAAAACTAAGCTCTTGTGTCTCAGATGCAGATACAACTGCATGTTCATGAGTTTGCTGGCGACTATTGTATCTTAACAAGTCATTCTCAAAGAAATTATTTTCTTCATTTGTTTTTGCAGTATTATCTTGCAAATCCTCAATTTCTTGTTTTGAATATGTAAAGTTTGTTTTTATAGTATTGAAGTTATCTCTAAAACCCTGCGAGTCGTTGTCCTGTCCTGCGACCGGATATGCATCATCAATAGTATCTGGTACAATGTTGCTTGCCATTATAATTCCTCTCTAGTGTGTATTATTTATACATTTAATTTGTAATTGCCAAAAACTATGAATTGTTCTTGATCTAATTCTTCTGTTCTGTCTACAATATATCGATCAATGTCGTATTGTAATTGCTTAAAGTCAAACGCACTGTTTACAATATTTTCTATTACAGTTTCTGCGGTTCCTGGTTTTACATAGCATAATGGCATAGCTGTCACATAGTCTAATTCGTTGCCAAATTCTTCCTGCGAACTACGCATCCATAATGGTAAAAATTCTCTGTCATTGGCGCCAATATCGTTAATACGTTTTCGCATATTTCCAATGTTGCTAATCCAACGTTTGACATTTTGATTTTGACTAGCTTGTACACCTGTATTATCTACAGTAAGTACATTTGTTTTAGGTCTAAATCTAAATGAATCGCCGCTGTTGGCACTTGTAGAAGCACTTGGTCTAAATGCAACAACAACTCCTGTTTGTAGTGTAATTGGAATAACGCCAGCTGCTAAAATTTCATAGACTGCATCTCTACCTACAATTTCAAAAGTATTTCCAAATGCGCCAAATCTTATAGGGTCACCTTCTCGCATTGTTATACTATATAACTCTGCGCCTTGTTCTGATGCAGTAGTATCATCTTTGATTTCTAGCTTAACATCATTCACCGATAGTTTTGTAGCAGTTCTTGTACTTACATTTAATGCTGTGTTTCCTACTTTTGGCTGTGCTGGATCTAAAATTTCTACATATACAACTTCATAGAGTACATCATTTGTTCCTGGTACTTTTGCCTTAGCTGATTTTATATTTCCTAAGAAGAAGTTTTTCCTTGCATGATTTAATGCAATACTACTCGCAAAGTTTCTAATACTTTTTGCTTCAATGCCTGCATATACCAATGTACGGAGATCTTTTTGAACACCAAAGTTTTCGTCATACGGTCTATATATAAATTCAGGTTTAAAAATATCATAATCATTTATAAAGTCAAGGAATGCAGTTTTTTGTGTTTGTTTTAAAAATGGTTTCATAAACACATTACTGTATACTTTATCATCGGTATCGGTTATACGTACAGTAAATTCTTTTATTTCTGCACTATAGCCAAATCTGTCTCTTGCTAATACTCTAAACGTATACACTCTATCTAATGTAGTTGTGCCGCCGTCAAATGTTGTTGTTCGTGTATCAATTGCAGTTAATCCTAATGTACTACTGTCTGGAAATTGGTTAGGCTTACCGGTTATCTCACCATCTGCTTTAAGTTGTAAACCGTTTGGTAATTTGCCATCTATAAAATCATAACGTAAATTTGCACCCACAAGTGTAGTTGTTGCTTCTAGTTTTACATAACTAGGACGGTTAGCAGGCAGTGTGCCTAGGTTGCTATTAGTTATCCAATTAATAGTACTTTCTACTTCACCTATAACATTTAGTGTAAATGTTTTAATTGTGCTTACAGCTTCGTTTTGAATTACATTTAATTTTTTCCTTATCAATGTTTGTGCTGCAACACCTAATGTGAGCTGTACACCAGACAAGCTATTTAATCCATTACTTAACGAGAAACTTCTTTGTAATAGTGTATTAGTAAACACTTTGAAAAATTGTAAACTTCTATTAATTTCTACATTGTCTAAAACACTATCGTCTGTGACAAATAAATTTTGATTCAATATAACAGATTCAATAACTGCATTTCGTGGTATATCAAATACTATTTGTTTGTCATCTAATGCTACTAGTTTGAATAAATTTGTTGTATCAATTCCTTGCGTTTGTAGCCATGACTCTAACGCACTACCTAAATCTTCGTCACCAGGATCGTTTAATCCTATAGCACTAAAGTTAAATTCTAAATCTCCTGCACTATCTGCTGCTGTTATAGTGTAGCGTACCATCTTATGCCATATTTTTGCTGTTGTACTTCCTGGAATAATTTCAGTAGGACTGTCTTGCAATAGGTATCGTTCACTATCGCTGTAATTTAAACTACGGTTTTTCCATGCTGCTTCTCGGCCATCTAATGAATCAACAATGTAGATGTAATTTTGCCCTACGTCATTAGAAAATGCTGTACGTAATCTTTTATATTTGTAAGACGGTTCTAGTTCACGTGCAAGATTTAAGATATCGTAATCTTCATTATCTGAATTGACAGACTCAATTACATAACCCAAATTGTCAATTTGTATTTCTTGTGATATAAGTTTATCTAAGTCAGTTATACCGTCGGTAATATTTTGACTTATCTTACGGATTTTAAGTTGTGTTTTTCCACTAATTGTATCTTCGTAAACACTTGTGTTAATTTCTTCTACATCGTTTGTATCAATAAATTGTCTTAGTGCTTCAACAGTGAATCTATATTCTTTTGATACTGCTGGCTGATATGGAATAGTACCTGCTAATTCTCCCGTTAGACCGTCTAATACTAATCCTTCTGGTAGTAGACTTTCAGTACCATCGTCGTTGAATGGTTGTAAGTTATAACTTATTTCACCAAGCAATGCATTTGGATCGTATACATCTAGATATAATGTAGTATAATTATTTGCACGTTTTACACCTAGATTGCCAGGAGTTAGCCAGATTGGATTTCTAAGGAAAGTATTATCTGCTGTAAATAATCCTGTAGCTGATTTCATTATTGTGTTATCAGAACGTAAAAAGTCATCTCCGACAACGTAAATACTAAACTCACGTTTACTAAAACTAGTATCGTCTTGGACTGTGACTGTAAAGGTATAATTTCTGTTTAATTTTTTTGGTAATCTAGTTCTTTCTGCAAATCCATAAAATGTAGTGTCATAAAAATAACTATCAAATCCGTTATCGTCTACTACAAATAAATCACTAGGACCCGAATCAAAAGGATCAACATCGTATCCTGCTTCTTGATCTAAGTCAAGTCCTAAAATTGGATCAACAAATCCACTAATACTACCATCTGTACTAAGTGTCAACCCTGGAGGAAGTTCTCCGTCGTCCTGTGCAATAAAATAATTTAAAACTTCGCCTGCACGTAAGTCACTATCAATTGCTTGTAATTGGAAGTCTACCGGAGCACTGTCTAAAACAAAAAATGCAGTGTTGAGTCTATCTGGAGGAGTAGGTCCATATACTAATGTGTTTATAATTTCCCATGTACGTTCAATAGCATTATAACTTTTAATAATAAAGTCAAATCTATCATTGAAAATTTGCACCCAAATTTGTTCATCAAATGGTGATATAGGCGAAGTCTTACTTACAGTATAATTCTGCGAAGCCCATACTTGTGTATCGTCATTGTATTTTTTTAAACTTAAATTCAATCCATTGTTATCTTTATTGGTGTTAAACCAAAAAGTATCAATGTTAGGATTAGGAGTAGTATTTGTAATACTAAAAGTAAAACCTATTCCAAATACTCCTTGTAATTGTGTTTCATTGGCTCTATACCATCTGGTATTTATTTTGTACCAAACCTGTTGTAAAGAAGTCACAAACGCCCAGTCGCCACTTGCGCCGGTTTCTCTACTAGGTATGTTTTCATAAATTGTGACATCTTGATCGATCCATGTACTATCTACAGAACGTTTAAATCCAAATTCTGTATTTAATGTATCTACCCAATATTGATTTCTAAAACTTTTCTTTAAAGGCAATGGACCTGGTGCTGTCTGCCAAACAGGAGCGTCTTCGCCGTTTACTGTAATAGTAAAGGTTCTATCAGCAATACCAGTATCATTACTAGCTCTAATTACAAATTCAAATTCAGTTGTTTTGCCTACTTCAAAAGGAGTACCTACAAATGCATAATCTTGTATTCTCAATCCTGGAGGAACTTCTCCAGATAATATAGTTAAGGTAATACCATCTGTAGATTCTAATGGAATAGGTATTGTTGTAACTACACGTTCTTCAACGTTAGCTAAGTCACCGTTAAGTTTAGTCCAAATAGGTAAAGCCATTTATGCACCTTCCGCAAAATTATCACTTCCTGCAGAACCAAAATCAACGTTTGAATCTGCCTCTACAAACGTGCCACTGTTGCTACCAAAGTCTACATCTAATGTTTTAATAATAAAATCAATAATACTAGTCGCATCGTTATCAATATCGCCAAAATCAAAAGTAAATACACCTGCAAGTTGATTTGCTGTGATACCATTTATTGCTGCAACATTTGTTATTTCGTTGTTGTCAGCATTTAATGTTGCACTAAGTTGTGGTGCTGTTTCTCCGGAAATTACACCTCTAACTCTAATTTCAGGTCCTACTGAATTTACGCTTACAATAGCACCTTCTTCACCTGTCACAAATATTGGTTGTTCTACAGGTGTTGTAATGGTTGCTACTCCATCTGTGAATCGGCTTTGGCTCTGTGGTGTACTAAGATATATTGTAGTTCCATCATCGCTTACTCTGATGTTCATTGTTTCTGCAAATAAAGGATCAGGAGATAGTTTTCTAAATTGGAAATCGTTTGCAACTTTTTCAGCAAAAACACTATACCCTGAGCTACCTATGTTGCTTGCTGTAATTTCTGTAAATCCAGCGACACGTAAATCTAAATCATCAAAATTCTGATTAGCTTTGATAAAGGCTTCACGTAAATCGTCGCCTGTTCCGTCGTTCGCTAAAACGCCTACATTTATTGTTTGAATTGCCATGCTAGTCTCCGTTTTATATATTTATCAGAAACTTATCCTATTGACGTCCACCCAGTTGGTTTATATACTTGTACTTCGTCATCTGTAAGATTATATATCATCATACCCTCAACCGCAGGAAGTGGCTCGTCTCCTGTTTCTACTTGTGGTAATTGTAAACCAAATGGGTTGTTTACACTAGGAAATCCAATTGGCCCTGTTGTTCCTTCGCCATCATTGTCGTTAACATATCCAAAGAATGTACTTCCGTCAAATATAATTTCTCCAATTTCTGGATTTGTCGGTACGCCTGTAGTTGATCCTAATCTAAGTCTTCCTGATGTAATATCAACTCTACTACCAGTAGGTACAGTTAATTCCATATCACCTGTAGTGTTGCTAATGTTTACTGCGCCAACAATAAATCCAGCACTAAGGTTTTGTGTTGCAGTAATATCTTGTGCTTGTAAATTACCGCCTGTAGTAATATTGCCATTTGTAAGATTAATATTACTGTTTGTGCCAGTAATACTTGTTAAAATATCAAGTGTTTCTATGCTTACATCTTTTAGTGTATTTGTGTTTGTACTTGTAGGTGATTGATTAAATGCATCTGCTTCAATTGCAACACTACTAGTTGCGCCTCTTGCTGTCACTGTTTCTAATGTATCAGTTTCAACAGATAACAACCCTGTATCGTCAAATGTAAGTTCAGCCTGTCCTGATCCTGTATTAACTGTTGAAGTAATTCTTCCAAATCCTATAATATCCGACCCTTTGAGATACTTACCTGTGACACTGTCAATTGCTGTAAGGAATGCTGCATTTACATACACACTATCATTTATTAGTTCACTTATTAAATCCTGCTGTCCTTTAATAAGTGCATTAGGTGGCGTATAACTTATTTCGCCATAGCCGGCATCTCCCTTTGTTTTGCCAAAATCTAAACTACCTCTACCACTTGGAGGATTTGTATCAATTTCAAGACTGCCTGCTACTGTTTCGCTAAAAATAGCATCTTGTATAGATTCTGTATCACCGCCGGAATTTGGAACTGCTTTCCATTCAAATCCATTGTACTCTAAATAATAACCATTTATTGCAGCAGCAGTATCAACATCGCCAATATCATTAATGCTATCCACTGTATTACTAATTATTGGCTTATTTTGTATAAATGCTAGACTAGTGTTATCTGTTTCATTCCAATTTGACTGAATAGGCACACCAGTGAATGCTACACCATCTAAGTTTATGTTTGTAGCATTAATAGTTCCTACATCAGTGACACCTAATGTAGTTGTACCTGCAACTTGTAGACTAGCTAATGTTGCCAATCCTGAAGTAGTTAATGTTGCACTACTTAATGAACCTGCAACACT
>ENA-UZWT01017373-UZWT01017373.1-metagenome-genome-assembly--contig:-Day-1-50m-contig-17373_pt1 | contig 10305 bp, 21 predicted proteins | sample MGYA00260338_ERZ794898 | MGnify/ENA metagenome assembly ERZ794898 | reverse complement strand
TTGGACCACCAACCGAGCGTTAAAATGCTATTATGTGTCGGAAGTCAACCCATTACTCCCTGAAAAACCAAGTTTAGATCGATTAATCACGCACAAAGCTGTATTGCTATTGCCATCGTACGCTGTATGGCGTAATGGATCGTGGAATAAACACGAAGTTGAGTTTGCAAACTGGATAATGTCCGTGGTTGTCTTGAATAATGTCGAAATAGTCCGTGATGTCAGGAAAAATTGTTGACTTTAAACGGAAAACACCGGATAATGCCCTTCTATGATCAAATTTGACTACAGACCACTACCAAAAGGCCTTACAATCCGCCAATCTAGCGTAGATGGTATCGGTTTACACGCAACAACCAGCTGGGAACCCGCATTAATGCTCGGAAAAACGCATTATTTCTATGATGAAAGCTGGGAACGCACTCCTTTAGGAGGGTTTATCAACCACTCTGAAGACCCGAATTGCGTGATTATAAACATGGGTCAAGAACGCTTTTTGGTGACCGTTCGACCAATATCAGCCGGTGAAGAGCTGACAGTTTATTACACATTAGATCAAAAATAACTGTTGACTTTAAATCAACCATATTGTATAATAGTTGTATATTAAATAATCAAGTAAGGAAAATATTATGAAAACAGTAGCCGAAATGTCACGTGAAATCAATGCTAACAACTTCTCTCATGGAGAACTGTCTGCGTTAATCTCTAACATCAACTCAATGAAAGCAGCCAATGCTAAAATATCTTTAGTAGAAGGCGGTGCTTGTTTTGTTATTCAAAAGACAAAGCGTACTCCTGGTATCATTGTCAAAGTAAACAAGACACGTTGTGTTGTTGAAATGAGAGGTAGCAGGTACAATGTACCAATGTCAATGTTGGAGGCTGCTTAATGCCAAAAAAAGTAATACTAGTGGACGTCGATGGCGTCCTTCTCAACTGGGAAGATGGATTCCAAATATGGATGGAGCACCAAGGCTTTAAGAAAGTCAAGGGACACCAGTTCATATACAATGCTGCAGAGCAGTTTGGTCTCAGCAAGGCAGAAGGTAAGCAATGGGTCACCATGTTCAACCAATCTGCTGCAATTGGATTCTTGCCTCCTCTAAGAGATGCGCAAGAGATTGTTAAACTACTCAATAAAAACTACGGGTACAGATTCGTAGTGTGTACATCATTGTCTAAGGACAAGTCTGCACAAGAGTTGAGAACAAGGAACTTAGAAAAATACTTCGGTGAAGTGTTCGATGAGTTTGTATACCTCGATACAGGAGCTGATAAAGATTCTGCTTTGTATAAGTTAGCTAAGAAATACAGAGGCTGCTTATGGGTAGAAGATAAAGTTGAGAATGCAGCCGCAGGTGCTGCTGTCGATCTTGAACCTATTGTTATGGAGCATGGATATAACATGAATGAAGATCATCCATACTTTGTTGCGAAGGATTGGGAAGACATCTATCTTAAAATTATAAAAGGAGTTTAATGTGCTCGTATATTCTGCCACTGGTATGAAAGGTGGCGACCTAGGTCGTTACAAGGAAGATATGTTTATCGATGCAGCAAGCTATTTTGGTGACCTGTTGAAATTAAATAGGTTCCAAGGTATAATAGAAATTCGTGTACCACGTAAAAGAGGGTACATAGATAAGTGTGTTGGTGGGTACTGTAGTGCTGATCAACATAAAGTGAATGGTAAGAATTGGTGGTTCGTCAGTATCGAGCTAGCCAATATTGCTAAAAAAGATATGCTCAGAAACTTAGCACATGAGATGATCCATGCCAAACAATTTCTTAGGAAAGAGTTAGACACATCTCTCAATAAGTGGAAGGGTATTAAATTTACTGCTACGAACGGAGACGACTTTATGTTAGACTCTCCTTGGGAGCAGGAGGCGTATGGTTTAGAAATGGAACTATACAATCAATATATGGAGAAATAAAATGCCACAAGGTGAATTTGATAAATTAAAAACGCAAGTTTTTGCAATCGCAAGTCTTATAGACTCGCAACTGAGAGTATCTGCTATGAGCGTACAGCTCGATGATATACAAACTGACTTTCTTGACAACTGGTTAAAGACTGGCGAGGTAGATCCGATTCTAGGATCTGTAATTGCTCAGCTACTGGGTTTAAGAGAAATGCAGCTAGAGGAAGGGGATGACGATGCCAGCTAAAGCAGGTGATAAGTTTCCAGACTTTAAGTACATGGATAGGGTTGCTGGAGAGTTCGTAGAGATCGAACTGCGCAACCATCTTAAAGAGCAAGGCAAGAAAAGGATTGCATTGTTTGGATTGCCAGGCGCATTCACGCCTACGTGTTCAACTCAACAGCTTCCTAAGTATGAAGAGATGTATGATGATCTAACTGAGTTTGTTGATGAGGTAATTTGTACTTCTGTCAACGATCCGTTCGTAATGAACTCTTGGTTTGAATCATTAGACATTAAGAATGTCATGTCATTACCTGATGGCAATGCTGACTTCTGTCAAGCGTTAGGCTTGTTTGTAAACAAACGTAACTTAAACTTTGGTCATAGGTCATGGAGATATTCTATGGTTGTGAATCTCGAGCTTAAGTTGATTGAAAAGGTATGGATCGAGATTAACTTTAGAGATAGCGCTGATACTGATCCATATGAGGTTAGCGATCCAGCTACTATGTTAGACTGGTTAAAAAGTAACCCAACAGCACTAACAGAAGTTGAAAGAACCTAAGTTAGTTTCATGGGACGATTTTGGAGAGCTGTCTAGTGCACTAGCGGCTCATCTTAGTTATGATGTCCCTGATTGTATAGTCGGACTAGCCCGGGGAGGGCTAGTTCCGGCTGTACGCCTATCACATATCCTCAATATTCCTATGATTTCTCTGAATCTATCTCTCAGAGACAGTAAAGTAGGCAATCTCGACTTATCCGAACTAGCTAAATATAATAACATTGCGGTAGTAGACGATATATGCGACTCGGGTAAGACGTTCCACGTCCTTGACATTCATTTGCAGGGCGCAGGCTTTACCAACATTCAGTGGTGTACACTTTACAGCAAAGCTACCTCGATGTTTACCCCCACCATTATAGGTGAGGAAATTAAAGAAATAGACAATTCACAATGGATTGTTTTTCCTTGGGAGGAATAAATGGACTATATTAAAAAACTAATGAAAGAAAGAACGTCTTTAGATGGCGCTACAATTATCGCAATCTGCGGATCTATAATTCTTTTTGGTGGCTTAGCAAAAGTAGCAGCATGGGTCGGTTTGGCTTATGGCGCATGGACATTAATGAAATCTGAGAGCTAAAATTATGTGGAATCTAAAAAAGATCTTCAAGACTACTCACTACCTTATGACAACATATGGCGAGGAAGGACTAGCCGGTAATAATTCAGACTCCAATGGGGAGCACCGTTTAGACCATATTGTTAATATGTACCGTGAGATGAATATACCATTTGGTCCTATCATGGCGGCTGCTAATCGAAAGACTAGGGCTGGTAGAGATATTTTATGGGCTAGAGGAGACTTCGAAGTTGATCATATTGAAAATGTGGTCGTACCTACTTTAAAGGATTTCACTTATTGGAAAACACTGGCACCTAACACGGTAGGTGCCCACTACCTAAACTTAGTCAAGAACTGGGGCATACAAGATCTGTACAACCAGAGATTCAAGCACGAAGAAATAGTGAATGACGACTTCGGAGACGAGATTAGAGTCAACCTATCAAGACATCTACTTCTAAGCCATGACCTATGGCACGTCTTGTTTCGATACGATACATCAACACTTGGTGAGGCAATGATCCAAGAAGTTACTGGTCATATTACAAATTTCAAACCACCCTTTCTGGTTTCATTCATGGGTACATGGAAAGTCGCAAGGCAGACCAAGTCAAAACTACCATGGAAAGTAAGAAAGGAATGTAAGGCACTATCCAAAGCCTGCAAGAAAGAATTATTTTATCAGCCTCCTTTGTCTTTGTTAGAAAGAGACATTGCAGAAGTTAGAAGAGAGTTTAAGATCGGCGTACCATCTGTGTACAAACAATTTACAGAACAGTTTGGAGACCTAGCTAGAATGGATACGTTCCATCCTCAATATGCAGACATGGCATGGGAAGTAACTGAAGCGAGTTTGTAATGTTTATCAAAGACGGAAAGTGGGACTGGCCAATAATAAAGTTCTATAAAGAACATGGACTACTAAAAACAATTCCTTATGTATTAATAATTCTATTAGGAATCAAAATAGTAATCATCAACGGAGCTATCTTTATACTCAATCTTCTTGGAGCTAGTATAGAATATGCACCTATATTAAAAACATTAGGAGTATTGTAAATGGCTTACTCAGATAAAGTTGTAAAAAGATTTAACGAGGTTCTAAACAATCCAGCTGCACATGGTGTAGGTAGATTTGACCCTAACGATCCAAACGTAGCAACTGGAATGGCAGGAGCTCCTGCTTGCGGTGATGTTATGAAACTGGATCTTAAAGTTAACCCCGACACTGATGTTATTGAAGACGTCAAGTTTAAGACATATGGATGTGGAAGCGCTATAGCGAGCTCTACTATGTTCGTCGAGATGCTAAAAGGTCTTACAATGACCGAAGCATTAGAGATTAAGGATAAGGACATTGCTGAGGCATTGGATCTACCTCCTATCAAACTACACTGCTCTGTTCTTGCAGAAGACTCTATCAAGAAAGCTCTTACTGATTGGGACACGAAGCAGGCACATCGTAAACACAACAACCCCCCATCATGATTGATCTAACCGACAGAGCAATCACTCATATCATGAAGAACCTTCGTAGCGAAGGTGAGTATGTCCGTGTTGGTTTAAAGCCAGCAGGGTGTACGGGGTTCGAATATATTATTGATTGGGACAAAGACTTAACTGAGGATGATATAATTATTGACTTCGGTAAGTTCAGTGTCATTATAGACATACACTCCCAACCAATGATAGACGGATCGACAATAGATGTTATACAGGATGGTATAAATACTAATGTTAAAGTGATTAACCCAAAAGAAATAAACCAGTGCGGTTGTGGAGCAAGCGTACAATTTTAAGGAAATTATATTATGAGCCAGTGGATAATTTATTCAAAAAACCAGTGTCCTTATTGCGACAAAGCTAAGTTTGCATTAAGGGACGAACCAAACGTAGAAGTAAAAAACATCTCAGAAGATCAGAGTTATCTATCAGAGCTAATGGAACTCAATCCAGCAGCTAGAACTATGCCTCAGATCTTTAGGGACGGAAAGCTCATAGGCGGTTATGATCAACTACAGTTCTTATTATCAACACAAGGACGAGACGTATTATGAAGCTCAATGTTGTAGGTGATCCAGAAAGCAGACCAGTTAAGAACGAAGTAGATAACGAGGCTATGGGCGGTACAGAGTTAATGAAGTACGCCTTGCATGATAAGATCGATAGTACTCTAATGTCTAAGTTCAATATCATACCATCAAGAGTCAGAGAACTATCTAAAACAAAGAAAAATATTCTATGGTTGCATGACTTACCACAAGATCCAGAATCCCAACATCTTAAGAATGGTGGATGGAAGAAGTTTGATCAATTAGTGTTTGTGTCACATTGGCAGAAGCAACAATATGAAAACTTTTTAGGTGTTCCACCTAGTGCAGGTGTTGTATTACAAAATGCTATTGAGCCAATTGAGCATCATGAAAAGCCTACAGACAAAGTTAACATTATATACCACACAACGCCTCATAGAGGGCTAGAGCTTCTTGTTCCTGTCATGGATGGAATAGAGAAGGCACTCCCAGACGTTGATTGGCATTTAGATGTATACTCCAGCTTTGGTGTATATGGGTCGACCTGGGAAGCTAGAAACAAACCTTACGAACCTTTATTCGATAAGATAAAAGAACATGAGAGAATGACGTATCATGGGTTCGTAGGTAACGAAGAAGTTAAAGAGGCTCTTAAGAAGGCTCACATATATGCTTATCCAAACATCTGGCCTGAGACGTCTTGTATCTCTATGATAGAAGCATTGAGCGCTGGTTGTATTGTTGTACATCCTAACCTAGCAGCACTTCCAGAGACAGCTGCTAACTGGACTCTGATGTATGACTTCCATGAGGATATGCAACAACATGCAAACAGACATGCACTCACATTAATGGACGCTATGCGTTTAACTAATGATGAGAATATGAAGGGGCGTCTACAAATGCAAAAGTCATATGTGGATGGATTTTATAGTTGGGAAACAAGGGTACAACAATGGACAGTATTTCTAACAAGCCTGCTAACGTAGGCAATGTTATATCAGCTGAGAAACACTACAAAGGTATGATTGCAGAGCAGAACGCTCAGATCTATAAAATGTATGGTAGGATCAGTGATCTATTAGAAGAGAAAGTTAAGTTGCAATCAGAGGTCGAAAGACTTACGCAACTCTTGGAATCTAAGTAGGTACTCGTTCCTCTCGGAACAATTCTTAACGAACACTTGAGGTTCGGGTTCATCATCTACACCAATTATGGTTACTAACTGAGGAACTCGGATCCCAGTTCTTTCTTCAAACATAAACGCATATGCAGACTCCTGTATAAAGTATCCTTCACACCAAGCCTCGGGCTTTCTTTTCTTAGACGTTTTGAAATCGATAATTGATAACTTGCCTTTGTACTCAGCAATCAAATCTACTTGACCTGCAACTTGTAAGAAGTCACTGTACAAGAATCCTTCTACTGATCTAATATTATTTACATTAGCATCTAGCTCTTTTTTAATTGAGAAGAACATCTCTTTGTTAGAAGGCATTACCTTATCTTCCATTAGCTTGTTGAGACAGTAATCCTCACATAGCTTATGTACTGATGTTCCTCGTCTAGTAGCTTTTGTTGTAATCTTATTAGCAGCTTCATTGCCAACTCTCTTACGCCACGCCACAATTGCATCTTTGCTTAGCTGAGACGTTATAGTCGTGACTGAGGGGTAATGTTTGCCATCTGGGGTCTCATATACTCTTTTGCCGTCAACGTTCTTTCTAGGCAGTTTCTGAAGCTCTGAGAGCTGTAAATTAAACATAGGTACGGTCCTTTGCGATTAGATACTGTTTAACCAGCCCAGAACGCACGATATCTTCCATATCGAACTCTAAACTTTCAAACATATCCATTTTGTTAATGATGTTCATGAACCTAAGTAGGCCATCTTGTTCATCTTTAAATTTTAGATCTGATTGGTACATGTCACCACAAAGTATCATTCTAGTGTTCTTACCCAATCGAGTAATCACAGAATCTAGTTCGTGGAATGTTAGGTTGTTGATTTCGTCTACAAGTACGATGGCATTGTCAATAGTAGTGCCACGGATGAAGGATGTAGGAACAAAATCGACCATGAATTTATTTTTAAGAATATCATATGCATCTCCACGTCTAAACAAGGACTTGGTGATAGCCGAATAAGGCTGTTCATATACTTTTAGTTTCTCCTCAACTGATCCGCGTAAGAATCCAATGTCCCTTGTAGGTACAGCGGACCTCACAATAACTAACTTTTTATACTGGCCAGCAAGTACGGACTGTAATGCCATGTGCAGACCAATGAAGGTCTTGCCAGTACCAGCACATCCATGTAACATAAGACTCTTATTATTGTCCCACGCCATGTATGCCTGTGCCTGTGTTTCGGTCATAGGCTCAACGTTCATCATTTCAAACTTGCCTATATTAATCTCGTTGTTCTCATCAAGCACACCTTGATGTCTGAGCGACCTTTGTTCTCGTTTACTGAGACGCTTTTGTTTCATTATTTGATAGCCTTAACAGCCTCTTGTGGAAGGATCACTCCTTGTCTTTCCTCATCGACATCGACGATGAGACCTTTTGACCAGTCAACATAAATGACATCGTTAGGTGCAATGCCTATTACATCTGGTCCAACATTAATAACCAATGCTGGTGCAGAGCCTGGTTTAGTATCATCAACGTCTGCTGATAAAATAATACCACCCTCTGTAGTCTTTTCTTTTTTCTCTTTGCCTTTCATTTCAGCAACTAGAATATTATCTCTTGTACACTTCATTTATAAATCCTCTAATCCTTTATTATCATAAACCTTTTTATCTTTCTCAGCTTGCGCTTTCCATTTATCAACAGCTTTGTTGACTTGGCCTTGTTTGCCTGACTTAGCTGAATTCATTGATCTGCCAAAGTTAGATTGAGGGTTCTGTTCCCCGATCTTTTGAAGCACCTCATTAAATCCATCATCAACTTTACGTAGACCATCTACGCCACCAACGATCATCGGAGCACTTACTTTCTGTTTGATTTGTGGATTGTCTTTTAGGAACTTCTCACGCTCAGCAAGTTTAAGGAGCATTTCAAATTGCTCACCTGTTTCAGTGTCTACGAAATCATATAAGGGCATTATTTTTGGCCGTCTAAAAAGCCAGGGTATGCTTCCATAACTACTTTTTTAGATACACCTTTAATCTTTCTTGCCTTACAAGCTAATAGTAGCTCGGCATCATCTGGGTCTAACTCTTCTAATGTGTTGACAAATATTTGCTCACGTCTTAGAGGTTTCAAGTTGTCGTTTCCACCTTCTAGGAATAGATACATTCTACGCATCTCGGAATACAAATGTCCCTGCGCGTCGAAAGATTTATCTAGTGGGGTGTAAGGCGGACTGCCTTCTGGAAGTGCCCAAGTAAGTCTGCTGTCATAAGCAAGCTCCATGATCCCTCTCAATGAAGGACTGTCATGCTTTTGAAGCATCTTGACTTTCTGTGGGTTCGTTTTTTGTGATTGTATTTCTTTGACGATCTCGCCTAATCCAATTTTCATATTAAAATTCACCTATATGTTCCATCAAGTTAGTAAGTCTATTCTTGATGAAGTAATTAAAGAGACCAGACCTATCTGCAGGTTCGTTCTCATATTGCTTTGCGACCTCGACAGATATATGTGTCGGTGTCTGATAAAGGTCGACCAATGTTTCGTTTCGTCTAAACTCAATAGAGTCATAATCGAAAGAGCCAGATTGTATCTCCTCTATAACTTTATTTATAAAGGTTTGTCTAACTGGTTTCTGTCTTCCTCCAGTAACAAACACATCACCAGGTGAGAGAGCGTTAGGTATCCCATCGCCTCTGTCACCTTTTAGTATGTGCTCGATAAGAAACTTATGTGGGTCATTGGTAGCCAGCTTCCTTTTACGGACTGGATCCCACTGACGCACATTAGAAAACTTCTGCAATTGCATGAAGTCTTTATCACCTGATAAGATCATTATCGGGTCACCATCACCTAGCATTTTACCATGCATGTGACATATGACGCCAATAATATCATCAGCTTCGGCCGTATCGACCATTATAAACTTGTATGGAAAGAACTCTTTAAGTTCATCTCTCACGTTGTTAAGACAATTGAATAGATGATGCCAGTCTAAATCTGAAGAGTCTCTAGCAGACTTTCTATGTGCTTTGTAGTATGGGAATACTTCTTTACGCCATACGTTAGTTGAGTCACAACAAATGACTAGCTCGCCATACTCGGCACTAAATTTATTTTTGTATCCTCGTAATGCATTAAGTATCATGTGACGTAGAAGGTTCTCGTCCACATCGACATTTTTCTGAGACCCGATCTGAGCCATAAGGTTACTAATCATTACCTGATTAAGGTCAACAAGTATCATAACAAATTCCTATTCTAAAAGAACATTATACTACAAAAAGTATTTTAGGTCAACTCATCGTCACCAGATTGTAAGAAGGCAGCTTGGAATGCTGCACCCTCTGATGAGTTAACAAGATCCTCAGTTAGCTTATGTATTGGGTGATCAAGACCACACGCCCTCATCATTGTTGCTTTGATAGTTTCACATACCATCAACATATCTCTATCGACATTCTCAGCAACAGACAAATCCATTCCTCTTGCAACCATATCATCGAAAAGCAAATATGCTAATTCAATTGAGTGGTCGAGAATAAATTTGGTCTGATAAGCAGCTATGTTTGCTTTGCGTTCTTCGTCCGACTGGGGAACGACTGATGGCGCATACCCATTACTCGGAAACTGGATTACATTGTCCTTCATGTAGCTATTTAGCATTCTTTTCTCGGGCCTTTCTCATACGTTCAACAAATGCTGCTTTTGCTTCTGGTGACATAGTGCGTTTCTTCTTCTTAACTTTTTCCTTTGCAGGAGCAACGCTACTATTGACTATTCTATGACCCTGCTCAGTGTATTCCTCTTCTGGCATGCCATAATCAAGTCGCTCTGCATTTTCCAACTCA
>ENA-UZWT01013010-UZWT01013010.1-metagenome-genome-assembly--contig:-Day-1-50m-contig-13010_pt1 | contig 10324 bp, 9 predicted proteins | sample MGYA00260338_ERZ794898 | MGnify/ENA metagenome assembly ERZ794898 | reverse complement strand
CTTGCTCTCCATCTCATCTATCTTTCCGCTGCCGCCGCCACTCATATCTCACCTATAATCGTTTATTAACTACACTGTATTTGCACTGGTAACCAAAGCCTTTTGCTAGGTTGACCAACCCCTCATGGGGAGTCCAAATCTCTATCGATTGATGCCCAGTGTTGCGGGCTAAGGTTTCAAGCTCTTCAGCGTAAACAGCTGCGCTTTCTGGAATAGGGTCGTATGCTATCCAGATCAGCAACTTGTTAGCTTTCCGAAATGGAATCGGAACGCTTTGAAGTACGCAAAACCCAGTAGTCGTCCGTGCGGGGTCTACCATAAGGTAGCTATCACCGTTTACACATGAAGCGTAAACGTCTTCTGGTCTCCAATCTGGGGCCACATCTTCGTGGATAGCCAGCAGACCAGTTTGAACAACATCCCAATGCTCTCGGATGTCAGCAAACTCTAACGCCATTTTATATCACCAATACATAAAAATCTAAAGAAATCAACTATTAAGGTATTCTAAATCTAATCTTCCGGCTTTGGATTGGCGTCCTTAACTGCCTTGATGAAGTTGTAAAAGGTGCCCGTGTTGTCGAGAGTTCCCGAATGTATGTCATGCCACAACATATCAAGCTGATCTTCTAAGCCGCCATAACCAGACTGGCGAGACTGAAGCCACGTTAACTCTGAAACCCCCTCGACAACGCCTATTACAGTTTCAATTTCTTGTGCGTAGATAAAGCGACGATACTGAGTCCTTGGGTTAGTGATTTCGCCGCTGTCTGTATACGGATACCAGTTATCACCTTCACCTTTAAGACCCTGCGGGCCAAATAGAATGGTCTCATTTTCTTGATCCCACTGAACATACATCTGCATTACCTTGCTCCCATAATGAAACCGGAGACTTCGTGGATATAGTCGCTTGCAGTTGAATTATCGCTATCATTAATGCCAGATGATCCTGTTCGCGTTACCTCCAGCTTCATGTTTACTGCCCCTAGCGTTTTACTTGACAGAGAACCACTCACTGCAAACTGAGCGTAAAGATTCGTATTTGCCTTGAATCGGGTCTCGCCAACAAGTTGGTATGCGCTGGATGTAGAAACGCTGACCGTGTCGCCAACAGCGAATGCTGACCCAGTGCCCATGTTGTACTGGACATTTGTTTTGTTAGAGCTGGACTGATAGTTCACCGACGTAACAGTATGAGATTTACCGCTAGCAGTAACGACATCCCCAGCTGAAACAAGGCTTAGCTTGTTTCCTGAGAATGAGGCTACAGTTACATATGACGTATAGACACTCGTAACCGACCCAAGCGAAGTAGAACCGCCAGCTAGATCTTGCATATAGAGCTGAAATCTATAGGTCTTGTTTGCTGTCGAGTCGTACCACCCAGTTATTGATGCAAAAGGTTTATGCCCGTTGGTTTGGTGTGTCGTGCTTAATAGTTGCTGCGTAATTACCTGTACCGTTCCACCACCTGTGGCAGTGTTGCCCCTAAACGCGACACTTTGCGTTGATCTGAAAGGCAGCAGAACAGCAACGTCGCCAATTAAATTGTCAGCATAAACCTCTGTGCCAGCCATGACGGTGGCGCTAATACTGCCCGCAGTAATCTTGTTAGCGTTTAGACTTCCAACCTGTAGTGTTCCGTTAACGGCGGTTAGGGTTGCTCCGTCAATATTCAGGCGTGAAGTTGAGATTGTTCCCGCGGTAATTTTATCTGCTGATAGGTTCGATATCTTCGCGTTATCTATCGCTGCATCACCGATGAACGCATTTGTAATTGAGCCGTTCTTGATGAACGCGGTGTCCATGTAGACGCCAGCTGGGACAATCTCACCGTTAATGGTTGTAGCGTTGGCTTGAACCGCAAAGGGAACGATTAGATTGCTGGTGTTTCCGGGGCTGTTTGTTTGTTGACTGCTTGCGCTCGGATTTACGATTGCAAACCTATCTGCCCGAACAATGAATGCAGACGTTGGCGTTCCGTCATTGACTGTATTTGACAGGCCAAACCCAGATACGTGACCGGCATTGTCCAGCTTTACTGTGTACTGGCTAGAGAGGCCGCTGTTTTCATCGCCGACTACCGTTTGCAATGTTTCAATAGAAGATGTTTGACCGTCAACTGTAGCTTGAACCGTGTCGACCGCAGAGGCGCTTGCAGTTCCATTTGGGAACACCTCAGTTTGAATGGTGCTGACAACATCAGCCGAAGCAAGCTTTACCGCTCCTGAACCGTCAAATACTGCCGCCGATATTTGATCAATACTAGATGCGCTGCTTGTGCCATCAGGGAACACCTCGGCTGTTACAGTGCTTAGGCCTGCGGCCGTCGCTAAATTAAGAACTCCCTCGGTGTTTCCGTTAATAAACATCGACGCGGCAATGTTAGAGACCTTATCGGCTATTGCCCCGTCACCATTGACCTCTGTATTCAACGTGCTCAGGGCACTGGCCGTCGCTAGTCGACTACCGTTCGCATCAAACACCTCGGTAAACAACGCATCTATTCGGCTTGCAGAAGCACTACTCCCACCAAATACTTCGGTCTCTAGCGTGCTTACAGCAGATGCTTGAGCAAGCTTTATAGTGCCATTTGAATCAAAAACAGCCGTATCTAAAGCATCTATTCTGCTGGCACTTGCAGTGCCGTTAGGAAACACCTCAGTGTTAAGGGTAGACAGGGCGCCGGATAACGCAGAAAGTCCGCTGGTTGGATCGGTGATGGCGCTATTTAACGAATCAATCCTAGATGCCGTAGCACCGGTAGGGTTTACTCCGTTGCCCCATACCTCGTTGTTTAGCAATGAAACCGCTGTAGCAGCGGCTAGTTGAACATTTCCGCTGCCATCAAAGACCGCGCCCTCTAAGGCGGTTACATCCTGCTGAACACTACCAACAATCGTCGAATTGCTGCCACTGTCATAGATAGCCAAGACATCGTTACTAAGCGACGATAAGGCCGACCCAGTCGCTAGACGTGCTGTGCCATTTGGGTTGAAAACCTCTGCTTCTAAATCTGTAACATCGCTCTGTATTGTCGTAATGTTTCCTGCGTTTGTGCTCGCAGTACTGCTAACCCCAGAAAGCGCTGATGTTGTTGCCAGCCTTGCAGCTCCGTTTGAATCGAAGACCTGAGCTTCTAAGCTAGTAACGTCACCTTGCAGGGTGCTGATGTTCCCGCCCTGAGTGCTAACCGTATTTGTTAATCCTGTTACCGCGGTGGCCGTAGCTAAGCGAGCATTTCCGCTTGCGTCGAAAACCTCTGACTCCAAGCTAGTAACATCAGTCTGAATAGTTTTGACAATACTTGCATTAGATCCATCATATATAGCCTCAACATCATTAGTTAAGCCGCTTACGGCGGTAGTGGTTGCTAACTTAACATTCCCGCTGGAATCAAAAACCGCTCCCTCTAGCGAGGTTATATTTTGCTGAGCACTCGATATAGCGCTGCCCTGTGAGGTTACTGTGTTGCTTAGTCCTGAAAGCGCAGAACCGGTAGCAAGTCTTGCATTACCACTGCTGTCAAACACCTCTGCTTCCAGAGTCGTTACGTCGCCCTGAAGCGTTGAAATGTTTCCGCCTTGCGTATTTACGGTGTTAGTGAGGGAGGATAGGCCTGTAGCTGTAGCAAGACGCGCACCACCGCTGGCGTCAAAAACTTGTGCCTCGAGGTCAGTGATATCACCCTGAACCGACGTGATTGATCCGCCCTGCGAAGTGACTGTACTGCTCAGCGAGTTTAACGCTGACCCGGTTGCCAATGTCAGATTGCCACTTGAGTCGAATACAGCACCCTCAAGTGACGTAACGTCTGCTTGAATACTTTTTACAATACTGGCGTTAGATCCATCATAAATCGCCCGTACGTCACTTGTAAGCGTGTTCACAGCAGAGGTGGTTGCGAGCTGCACGTTATTGCTGGCGTCGAATACAGCACCGTTTAGCGACGTCACATCATTCTGCAATGACGTTATGTTTCCACCTTGTGTTGAGACTGTAGTATTCGTCGTGCTAAGTGCTGCCGCAGTGGCAAGCAAGCTGCCGCCGTTTGAGTCAAAGACTTCGTTTTCAAGACTAGTCACGTCAGTAGTTAAACTGGTGATGCTCGCACCCTGATTAATTACAGTGGTGTTAAGAGTCGAAAAAGCTGACGCAGTTGCCAACCGACTAGATCCGTTTGCGTTAAAAACCTCCGTGTTCAGATTGGCAACAGCTGTTTCGTTTGACTCAATCCGTGGATCAGTAACCGCTACCCATTCTTTTGTGCCGTTGCCGTCACTATCAAAATAAATATGAAGCTCGTTATTATCCGAGGTGTCATACCACCTTGAGTTATCGGCAATGGTGCCTGTCGGTGCGGTTCCCTGTATGTAAACATCTGCCGTGTTTGCCGATAAATCAGACAGTGACGTTTGTAAGTTACTGGTTGCAGTGTTCAGAGAGGTGATCGAGCTATTAATCGATGTGATCGATGTGTTAATAGTTCCAATGCTAGTTGTGTGACCGGTCGCCGTTGTTTCAGCTGAGCCAATACGTGATAGCAGACTAGACCCTGCGTAACTTCCAAGGTATCCGGTAAATGTTTCTAGGTTTCCAGCCAGCGTGTTTACTGAAGCCACTGAGGATTCTGTGCCAGTGATGCGGCTAATAAGACTGTTACCGCTATAGCTGGCAATGTAACCGGTGTAGGTTTCCAGCGATTGAGTCAGAGCGTTGATGGAGTCAATCTGGGCTATTGGCGTAGCGAGACTTTGAGCAAGCTCGCTTGAAGTAATCTCGCCCTCAAGTAGACCCAGTAAAACATCTATGTCTGGCTGCGTGGTACCGTTAACGCCTATGGAGCTATTAAACGGTCCGATATCATCCAGAATGTTTACAGCTCTCACCCAATAGTAAAAGCTTGCCCCGGTCCCAACCGGATCTGAAAATATTCCAGTAAAACCTGACACCCTAGCCAAAAGTGTCGCGTCAGAAATGCTGTCGCTTGTGTGGCGGAATACCTCAACAAAGGCATGGCCCACGTAGTTCCTCAAATCCCACGTCAATATGATGTTCTGAAAAGCACCAGACGCCACGAGGCTTGTCGGAGCAGGGGGCTGCTGTACTCCAGTGTCATCACTGACGGGCGCAAAGCTTGATGGTGAGTCGACCACTGTAGAAAGCGATATGTTGCCGGCAAGCTTTAGGACGTTCGTGTCCAGCAAATCCTGAAAAGTAACCGCCCGCTCAAGAGGCTTGCCTCGATGACCAAGCAATACGTCGAGACCTTCCTTTACAGTCTCGCCAAAGCGCTTATCTTGTGCCCCCCAGTTTGGAGGGACGGCCATCACGGCCTTCTTTTTAGCCATTTATTTCTCCAGCCGATTCGTACACACAAACCTCGTTGATGGCATCAGATCCAGTCAGCTCTACTTCAAACTCTTTTGCTTTGTATCCTGAAGGAAGTCGGAATAGCTCGTCACTGGTTACCACTTGGGTGTGCTGTAATGTTCCATCCGCATAGAGCTTAAAGGTAATCCCAGAGCCATAGCTGTCTGCCTGTACCTTAGCTACACCGGGGTTTATAGGCCGGCTGTTATAGAACTTCTTGGACTTCCACGTATAGGCAAGAGCACTTCCAGCAGCAAACTTCTTAACAGCTCCTCCTACTACTAGGTATAACTCATCTTCTTCTAGGTCGTTAAAGCCTGCGGTAGCATGGAAGTCTAGGTCGGTGAGGGAATTTTTTTCTCCCCGCGGATCAAAAATAAATCCTTTCTGAGCGGAGCCGGTATCGTAGAACCCGATGTAGTGGCCTTCCCACATGAAGCCAACGATAGAAGAGGGGACAAGTGCCTGCCATTGATCTCTTGTAAGCAGATCCTCAGTGACTAGTCGTAACCCATTGTCTGTAGCCATTACTAATCCGTCAGGGCTTGCGTACATAACAGACGAGCCCATGTCCACAACTGATCGCCCTGAAACGCACGATAGAGTCGAGTCGATTTCTGTAAGCGCCACAGATGCAGGGTCTAAGCCCGAGGCCATGTAAGGTTTTTCGACCGTTAAGATCAACAAGCCCGTCTGCATTGGAGCAAGCGCCACGATGTCAGACTTGACTCCCAGCTTATATTCATCCGGGAAAGCATGAGGCAGGTAAGCCTCACTAAAGCAAACTGTGCGCCCAGAGAATCCTGCAAAAACCCCATTAGGCATAGCAGTAAGACCGAGCAAAGGACCGTCAGGATGGTCCGCTGTAATGTCGTCAGGCGGAGGATCAAAGTTTGCCGAGGTGATTGCCTCGCCTAGTTGCGAGTCTGTCTTCGAATCGGTGTAAGAAGCTGTTGCCAGTGTGACGTCAGTAACAAATCGCAATGTACCGCTGGCGTCTGTACGGTAAAGGCGCTTCTTCGTTAGATTGTGATTGCCAGTAATGTTTGTAGGGAAGGTTACAACCACATTCTGGTCACTGTAAACGGCGATTACCTGACTCGCTAAAGCATCGCAAGGCTGACCTTCTTCTCCGTACGCAGAAACGTACGTAAAAACGTATGCTCTAGACTGAGGTATTTCTTCGTCTGTTTTCGCGGTCGCAACATCAGTTGCAACAGTGGTTATGTTATTTGGTTTTGGTATACCTAAACGATAGTACGTATTGTTTCCAATAATTGCGCTGGTTGTCATTCTTGGATAGCCGGTACTTCCGCCTATGCCAGAAACGTAAATACGCTCGTGAGAATCTTCAGCAAGAGGAGAGCGAACAATGTCGAGAACAGAGTTGTCACCAATCCATATGGAAGAGTTGAATTTAAATAACGTCTTAGTTGAACCAGTAATACCATAAGAACCAACAGGGGTGATTGTCGCAGACGCATTACCTTTCCAAGGCTCTAATCGGCCGGAGTCTAAACGTACATTAGTTGCTGTCTGCGCCATGTCTTCCGGTAGCAATCTAGCAAAAACTTTTGGTGCTTTACCGCCAAACGTCCTGAGTCTAAAACCTGTCATTTGCGCCTCCAGATACGAATTCCATAGATCGCAGCAAATACAGATAAAATCAGCCACTGATACCAATCGGGGGTTGTTGATAGGGCTGCAAAGCCATCGACAACATAAGGCTGCATCTGGGGAATGAAAGACATAACGAGAGGTATGCTGAGAAGCAGGAGAACAAACTCGTCCTTCCAGCCAGAGTTTTTGATCTGCTCAAGCTCCCAAGAGTTGTCAATCTCTTGACCTCTCTGTACCATTTCCATCTTCGTTTTGTGCTTGAGTTCGTCTAACTCAATCTTCTTGAGTTTCTCGTCATGCTTGCGCTGAGAACGGCTGTCGTATGCTTCAACAACCTTACCGCCAAGACTACCCAGCAATGAGCTTACAAGGCTCATGGCTACCTCCAATCGAGTTGGCTAATCCGTGCGGTTAAATTTTAGCTAGCAAATAGCTAAGCATTTGATATCAATAACTTAATTTACCTTTCTATTTTAACTACCTCCCAGAGGATTGGTAGCATCAATGGCCCTCCAAAGGTCATCCATATCTCGTTCAAACCGAGATAACCGATCATCAAGGGAGCTTAAAGCCTCCAGCTTACCGCTGACGCGAAGCTCTGTTTCGGAGGACATTTTCTCCACAGCGCTTATCCTATCTCTGATATCCAGCAGTTCTTTCTGGGAGTCCATGATCTGCGACAGATTGGCACCCAACTCGGACAGCTTACCCTGTAGGTTCTCGACATCAGCTGTTCCAAGTGCCTGCTCCATGTTAGAGAGGCTTACGTCCATAGCTTGCAGCCGTTCTGAGTTATTGTCACGCAAGTCGTCAAACCTCGCCACTAACGCGTCAGCCTTAGCGGTAGCCGCTACCACAGCTTCTGACTGCTCATTTAGCTCAGAGAAAAACTGCGATGCAGCCCATATGCCACCGGCTATTGTTGACCCGAAAGTAAATACAATTGCTATCCAGACCCCCTTGATAGAAGTCCCGGCTACGTTTACCTCAATATCTTCAAGAGCCATTACCGCCTCCTACACATTGCTCGCGCTCCTCGGGGGTGTACCCGAACCAGCATCCACCCTCAGGCGAAGTTGTCCAAAACTCCTCAGTCTCAGCGCGAGTTAGCACCTGCTGAGCTTCAACGAAGTAGTTATTAACTTGTAAGCCTTGAATTGTTGCACCGTCGTCGAATGACACCCAGACGGACTTTGTAGCTACATCGAAGAAGGATGATCCAGCTTCTGCATACGTCACTCGCAGGTCATAAGCCATGCTGTTTGCCTGCTCCAGAAGGGAGTCGTCATTTGCTACTGCCATGTAAGCGGCAGCTGTTTGTATTGCTGACTCGGTATTAGACAAGGCATCGTTATAAGCCTCAATCTCTTCGTCTTGCAGGGTTACGTCGTTAGCAGCCATAAACTCTTGCAGCTCCATAGCCTCTCGCTGGTCGGGGGCAGAGGCTGCGTCTTGTGCTCGCTCATTTACCTCGGCAACCATAATTATTTGCTGCGCGGCCTCAACGTATGTATCGATCATCTGAGACACTGTATCCATTGCTTGATCGGTTTGATCCTGAAAGTACTGATCAGCACCGGGGTCGTAGGAGTAGGTGGCCGCTGCTACAGCTGCAACCGCTGCGTTATAGGCGTTTTGTTGTTCTTCTGAAATGTGGCCACCATTTTTGGCCATGTTGGGTGCTATCTGCCCGTCTAACGCATAGGCCTCTCCGCCCGCAATCGTTTTGATTCCGTAAGCAAAAGTATCTCTAATGCTCTGCGATGTATTGACTAGATCGTCAATCTCCGCTGCGTTTAGTGGAACGGAAACGCTCGCTAATACTAGCGTCAGACTCTTCAACTTCATTACTATTACCCCCCGCTAGTAGTTCGTCGTAAAACTCCTTATCTTCCTTGTAATCAGGTATCCACATTTCTGGATTTGACTTCACTTCCAGTAAAGCCATCTTGCCAACCAACAACCTGCCACCCCGGATGATCGGGCAGGGCGTTGCAGACATAAACATAGCCCGCCAAACCTGCGCGTTCTGACACATCAAACTTACAGATGCGACTTTCATGCCCATGTTTGACAGCGTGATTGCGTTTAACCGCCTGTTACACTCTTCATCCTGCACGTACTTGCCAGACGAAATGCCCACAGACATAAGTTGTAGGCCGCCCGACGTTGACTTCAAGCACGACTGCTGCCCGGTGCTCATCAAGCTAGGGCTGATAGCCGTTGACACCGGCATAGACCTAGAGCCAGCGCCGTTGTACGTCTTACTCACATTCCCGTTATTGGAATTAGACGTGTTGAGATCGCCCTCAATGTTAGTGCCGTCATCGTCGTCACCATCAAGGTCAGGTTCGTACTCACCATCATCCCTTACGGGTGGCGGGTCTATCTCAGGCGCAGGCGTTATCTGTGCAAGACCTGACAGTGAATAAACTGCTAGGACAACTGCAACAAAATACCGCACTTATGCAACCCAAGGCACACCAGCGGCTTCAGTAGGGTTGATCTGAGCAGTGATGTTGGCTTGTAGTGCAGTCTCTGTTTCAGACTGATCTACTCCGTTAGCCCAGACCCATGACTGTGCTTCAGCTTCTGTTACTGCGTCATAAGCAACGAAGTCAGATGCAGAGGCGTCATAGGTTAGACCGACAGTGCCATAGCTAGAAGCTGTGTAGGTAACAGCGTCGTCACCAGTGCCTTCGGTTTGTGTTGCGTTACAACGCCAGTGAACGACATTGATGCCACCATCAGCAATAACGTGTTCACAGGTTGGGATTGTCCATGTAAATGTAGCCATTAGTTAGCTCCTTAGTTAGATTCGAGTGCGGCTATTCTAGCCTCAAGTTCTTGGATTGTTGCCACGAGTAGCGGCACAAGTTTGCTTTGGTCAATGCCTTGATACACAGGGTTGCCGTCGTCATCAACTTCGTTATGTGTTCCTGTAATAGCTTCTGGTACTACAGATTGTACTTCGTGTGCCATAAAACCATCGACAGTCGTATCAGCATCAGCAATAAAGTTAAAACGCTTAGGTGCTAACTGCTTGAGCCTGTCTGTAGCGCCTGTTATGGCTACTGCATTTTCTTTGAGGCGATAGTCAGACGAAGTGTTATAAGCAGTAGCAGAGCCAGACGTTACGACTGAGCCTACAGTTCCATTGCCGTTTATAAAAAGTAAATGACCAAACCCACCAACACCGCTTCCTCTTGAGTATGTAGTTCGACCTGCCGCTTCGGTAAATACTCCTGCCGCTGATGAAGAAGGTGTTGTTCCGTGAGTCACATTGCCTGACAGGTAAAGGTCTTTGAAGCGGTTAAATTGCTGACCT